>Ga0209159_1000371_pt1 | contig 41658 bp, 39 predicted proteins | sample GraSoiAngelo_144_FD_185901 | JGI IMG/M metagenome (GOLD analysis project Ga0209159, IMG submission 185901) | Grasslands soil microbial communities from the Angelo Coastal Reserve, California, USA - 14_1009_02_40cm (SPAdes) (version 2) | ecosystem: Environmental > Terrestrial > Soil > Grasslands ...
CGCGCCTGGCTCGCGCTCGGGCGCGCGTACCTGACGGCGTTCGACGAGGCGCAGGCCCGGCGGGCGCGGTCGGACAGCGGCGCGCCCCGCGCGGCGCTCGACGGGGCCGAGCAGGCGCTCGCGCGCGCCGCCGCGTTGCTCGGGCCGGCGGGTGCGAGCGCAGAGGGCGACAGCGCGCGGGTGCTGCGCGTGGCCGGCTGGAGCGGCCGCGCCCGGCTGGCGGTGGACGGGGGCGGGGTGCGCGCGGGGACGGACGCGTGGGGGCCGCCGCCTCCCGATCTGCGGCTCACCCCGGTGCTCGAGGAGCTGGGCGAGAACCTGTTGCGCGCCTGTCCCACCGGCGGCGTCCTCGTGACCGCGGGCGACGTGGACGCGCCGGCCGCCTGGTACCTGCGGTTCGTGCGCGGCCTGCGACCCGACCTCGGGTTCGTACCCCTCGCCGCCTGGCGGGGAGACCCCGTGTGGCGGCAGCGCCTCGCGGCCGAGTGGAAGCTCGGGACGCGCGGCGCCGGCGACGGCTGGCTCGGGGCGCTCGCGCAGCGCCGCCCCGTGTGCGTGAGCATGGCGTTCGAGCGGCCGCCCCCGCTCCGCGCCGGGATGCAGTGGGAACCCCGGCCGCTCGTGTGGGTCGCGGGACCAGAGCAGGGGGACCGCGTGCCGTCCGGGGACTTCGTGTTCGCCGCGCTGAAGCTCGCGCTCGACGCCCACGAAGCCTGGGCGCAAGCGGCGCTCGCGGTCTACGGCCGGGCCGCCCGCCTGACGCCGACGTTGTGCGAGACGCTGGCGACGTATGGACTGTCCGGTGACCAGGTGGGATGCGACGAGTGAGACGTCAGACATCAGACGTCAGACTTGAGACGTCACCACTGATGTCTGAGGTCTGACGTCTGATGTCTCCGTTCAAACGCGTCCTCGTCGCCAACCGGGGCGAAATCGCGCTCCGCATCATCCGCGCCTGTCACGAGGAGGGGCTCGAGGCGGTCGCGGTCTACTCCGAGGCCGACCGCCTCTCCCCGCACGTCCGGGCTGCCGACCGAGCGGTGCCGCTCGGCGCCGCGCCGGCGTCCGAATCGTACCTCAATATCCCGAAGCTGATCGCCGCCGCCCGGACGACTGAGTGCCAGGCGCTCCACCCCGGCTACGGGTTCCTCTCCGAGCGGGCGCCCTTCGCCGAGGCGGTGGCCGCGGCGGGCCTCGTGTTCGTCGGGCCGCCGCCCGAGGCGATCCGCGCCATGGGTGACAAGACCGCCGCGCGCCGCCGCATGCAGGCGGCCGGGGTGCCCATCGTCCCCGGCACGACCAAGCCGCTGGGCAGCGTGGTGGAGGCGCGCCCCGAGGCCGCACGGCTCGGCTACCCGGTGCTGCTCAAGGCGGCGGCGGGGGGCGGAGGGAAGGGGATGCGGCTCGTGCGTGAGGAGCGGGAGCTGGGGTCGGCGTTCGAGGCGGCCCGCAGCGAGGCGCTCAAGGCGTTCGGCGCCGGCGAGGTGTACCTCGAGAAGTATCTCGAGCGGGCGCGGCACGTCGAGGTTCAGATCCTCGCCGACGCGAACGGGCGCGTGGTGGCCCTGGGCGAGCGCGAGTGCAGCATCCAGCGTCGCCATCAGAAGCTGATCGAAGAAGCCCCCTCGGTCGCCGTTACGCCGGCGCTGCGACGCCGCATCAGCGATGCCGCGACGGCCGCGGCGGGCGCCGCGGGGTACCGCAGCGCGGGAACGATCGAGTTCCTGCTCGCGCCGGGCGGCGAGTTCTACTTCCTCGAGATGAACACCCGGCTGCAGGTCGAGCACCCGGTGACGGAGCTCGTGTACGGAGTGGACATCGTGCGCGAGCAGCTGCGGATCGCGAACGGGCTACCCCTGCGGATCCACGGCGGCCCGCTGCAGCCTCGCGGCCATGCGATCGAGTGCCGCATCACCGCGGAAGACCCGTTCAACGACTTCCTCCCCGCGACCGGGGTCGTGCGCTACCTGCGCCCGCCGGCGGGGCCGGGAGTGCGCTGGGACGGCGGGGTGGAAGCGGGCAACGAGGTCACCCTCTTCTACGATCCGCTCATCGCCAAGCTGATCGCGTGGGGCGAGACGCGGGAGGTCGCGCTGCAGCGCATGCGCCGGGCGCTGCGCGAGCTCGTGATCGTGGGGCTGCCGACGTCGCAGGCGTTTCATCTGCGCGTCATGGACGAGCCGCGCTTCCGGAGGGGCGAGGTGGACAGCACGTACCTCGAGCGTGTGGGGAGCGAGTTGCTGGCGCAACAGGTGCCGGCGGAGCTCGCGCGCCCCCTCGCCGCCGTCGCCGCCCTGCTGGCGGAGGAGCGCCGCGCGGCGGCCCATCCCCCGGCACCGTCCGACGGCAGGGGCGGCCGCGAGTCGGCCTGGGTGCAGACGGCGCGCCGCGAAAACCTGCGCGGAGGCGCGGAGTGAGCGACCTGGTCGCCATCACCGGTATTGCCGCCGGTGGGGACGGCGTCGGGCGGCTCCCCGAGGGGCGTGCCGTGTTCGTGTCGCGCACCGCGCCGGGCGATCGCGTGCGGGTCCGCGACGTGAAGCTCCGCAAGAACTTCGCGCATGCGACGCTGCACGAAGTCGTGACGCCATCGGGCGCCCGCGTCACCGCGCCCTGTGGCCACTACCAGCAGGACCACTGCGGCGGCTGCCAGCTGCAGCACCTCTCCTACGACGCCCAGCTGGCCGCGAAGCGCGCCATCGTGGGGGACGCCCTGCGCCGCATCGGGAAGCTCGACGTGGCGGACCCGGAGATCGTCGAGGCCGTGGAGGAGTGGCGCTACCGGGCCAAGATCAGCCTGGCGGTCAAGCAGGTTGGACGGACGGATCCCAAAGGACTCCCTGACGGTCGCGGTCGGACGGCCGGACTGCACCCCTATGATCGGCCCGGCAGTCTCTTTCCCCTCATGGACTGCCACATCACCGACTTCCGCCTCATGGCCCTGTGGCGCGACCTGAAGCAGCACCTGGACCTGCTCCCGCCCCGCTGCACGCGCCTCACCTTGCGCCTCGACCGGGAGGGACGCCGCCACGTCCTCGCGGAATCCTCGGGCGAGCCGTGGCGCGATGCCGGGCGCCTGCGCGCGGCGCTCCCCGAGGGCGAGCGCGTGGTCTGCTGGTGGCAGCCGGTGGACGGGGCGGCGCGCGTCGTGGCCGGTCCCGAGACGGGATACCCCGCCACGGCGTTCGAGCAGGTCAACCCCGAAATGGGGGCGCTGGCGCGCCGCTGGGGCGTGGAGCAGCTGGGAGACCTGCGGGGCTGCACGGTATGGGACTTGTACGGCGGGATCGGCGACACGGCGTCGCTGCTCGCCGGGCGCGCCGCCCTGGTCGTGAGCGTGGACGTGGACGAGAAGGCGATTGAGTGGGCGCGGCGCCGCGGCGTCGGAGACGGCCAGTCCGTGCGCTTCATCGCGGCGAAGGTGGAGGACGTGCTGCCGAGCCTGCCGGAGGCGTATGCGGTCGTGTGCAACCCGCCGCGCGGGGGGCTGCACTGGGACGTCACGCTGCGGCTCACCGGCCAACCCGTGCCGCGGCTCGCCTACATCTCGGGCGACCCCGCGACGCTCGCCCGCGACCTGCACCGACTGGGCGTGAACTATCGGCTGGTGGCAGTGCGGGCGTTCGACCTGTTTCCCCAGACCGCGCACGTGGAGACGGTGGCCGTGCTGGAGGCGGCGTGAAGTACTTCGTCCGCATCGGCGCCCAGACCATCGAAGTGCAAGTGGAAGGGACCCGCGTGCTGGTTGGCGGGGAGGCGCTCGAGGCGCACCTCGTCGCCGTACCGGGCACTCCCCTGTATCACCTGCTCTTGGGCGGCCAGTCGTGGACCGTGGCGGCCCAGCCGCTTGAAGGGGGCGTGGGGCGTTGGGCGTTGGGGGTCGTCGGCGAGCGGGTGGAGGTAGAGGTGGTGGACGAGCGGACCCGCCAGATCCAGGCGCTCACGGGAGGCCGGGTCGCCGCGGCGGCGCCGGGAACGATCCGGGCGCCGATGCCCGGGCTCGTCGTGCGGGTCGAGGTAGAGCCCGGGCAGCGCGTAGACGCCGGGGCAGGGCTCGTGGTGGTGGAGGCGATGAAGATGGAGAACGAGCTGCGCGCAGCGGGCGCGGGCGTCGTGGCCGCGGTGCACGTGGCGCCGGGACAGGTGGTCGAGCGGGGCGCGGCGCTCGTGACCCTCGAAAGCGCGGAACCCTCGGGTTGACAGGGCCTTACGGCCCGGGTATCGTTCCCGGCTAACACCGACCGGGCCTCACTTGGGAATCTCGGGAATGAACACGTTCAGCCTGCGCAAAGAGGACGTGACGCACCGCTGGTACGTGGTCGACGCGGCCGGGCAGCCGCTCGGCCGGCTGGCGAGCCGCGTGGCCCAGGTACTACGCGGCAAGCACAAGCCCACGTTCACGCCCCACATCAATGGCGGGGACTGCGTCATCGTCGTCAACGCCGAGCAGGTCAAGCTCTCGGGGCGCAAGATGGAGCAGAAGCGCTACTTCCGCCACACGGGCTACATGGGCCACGAGCGGTTCACGCCCGTCAAGGTGCTGCTCGCCAAGCATCCCGAGCGCGTGATCGAGAAGGCCGTGTGGGGGATGTTGCCGAAGACCACGCTGTCTCGCCAGAAGGTAAAGCAGATGCTCAAGGTGTACGCCGGGCCCACGCATCCGCACGCGGCGCAGCAGCCGCAGCCGCTCGCGCTGCCGGTGACCGCATGACCGCGATCACGCCGGAGCTGCGCTGGCACGCGGTCGGGCGCCGCAAGGTGAGCGTGGCGCGGGTGTACCTGACGCCGGGCTCGGGGAAGTGGAACATCAACGGCCGGACGTTGGGCGACTATTTCCCGCGCCCCTCCCTGGTGTCGCACATCCAGCAGCCGTTCACCGCGACCGACACGCTCGGCGCGTTCGACGTGCGGGCGCTGGTGCGGGGCGGGGGGCTGACCGGGCAAGCGGGGTCGCTGCGGCTCGGCATCGGGCGCGCGCTCGTGCTCGCGGACGAGCGGCATCGCAAGAAGCTGCGGGAGCAGGGCCTGCTGACGCGCGATCCGCGCGTGGTGGAGCGCAAGAAGCCGGGTCGCGCCGGCGCGCGGAAGCGGTTCCAGTTCTCGAAGAGATAGAGGCAGACATCAGACCTCAGACATCAGTTGCTGACGTCTGATGTCTGACGTCTGAAACCACACACGTCGCCCGATTCGGTGCTGGGTCCCCCCGGGGTGGCACCGGAGATGACGGCGGCGGCGGATCGAACCCATGAAAGGAAGGGCATGACGCAGCCCCAGTTGCAGGACCTGCTCGAGGCGGGGGTCCATTTCGGGCACCAGACCCGACGCTGGAACCCGAAGATGCGCCGCTTTATCTTCGCCGAGCGCAGCGGCATCTATATCATCGACCTCCAGAAGACGCTGCGTCAGCTCGAGGTCGCGCAGGAGCTGCTGCGGGGAGTGGTGCTGAAGGGCGAAGGTGTCCTGTTCGTCTGCACGAAGAAGCAGCTCAAGAACATCATCCAGGCCGAGGCGCAGCGCTGCGGCGCGTACTGGGTGACCGAGCGCTGGCTGGGCGGCACGCTGACCAACTTCCAGACCATCAAGAAGCAGATCAAGCGGCTCAAGGAGCTGGAGCAGGGCGTCGCCGAGGGCGAGTTCGAGCATTACACGAAGAAGGAGCAGCTGCTGTTCGACCGCGAGCGCGCCAAGCTGGACAAGTACCTCTCGGGGATCAAGAACATGAGTCGCCTCCCCGGGACGCTGTTCGTGGTGGATGCGAAGAAGGAGCGCATCGCGGTGGCCGAGGCGAACAAGCTCGGCATCGCGGTGGTGGCGATCGTGGACACGAACGCCGATCCCGACCTGATCACGGTCCCGATTCCGGGGAACGACGACGCCATCCGGGCGGTGTCGCTCATCGCGGCGGCGGTCTCCGACGTGATCGCCGAAGCGCGGCGCCAGAGTCCGCTGCGGGAGGCGGTGGAGGAGGGGGAGGCGGTGACCTACTCGACGGAGACGGGCGTCGAGGCGGAGGCGGAGGGCGACCGCAAGAAGAAGCCGGCGCGTCGCAAGCGGCGGCCGAAGCCCGAGGCGATCGCGGCGCGGATGAAGACCGAGGAAACACCGGCCCCGGCGGAATCGAGCGGCGGGGGCGAGTCCTAGGCCGACGCCGGGTCGTGACCGGTCAAACCATCCGCCGCCCGTCGCGCCCCACGGCGCGAGGGCGGCGTTCTCATGAGGAGTGAGCGACGGTGGCGAGCGTGAAAGAAGTCAGTGCGAAACGGGTGGCCGAGCTCCGGGCCCGCACGGGCGCCGGAATGATGGACTGCAAGCGCGCGCTCGAGGAGGCGGGCGGCGACCTCGAGAAGGCGGTGGACGTGCTGCGGAAGAAGGGCGCCGCCAAGGCCGACACGCGCGCCGGACGCGAGGCGTCCGAGGGGCTGGTCGAGGCCTACATCCACTTCAACGGCCGCGTCGGCGTGCTGGTCGAGGTGAACTGCGAGACCGACTTCGTGGCGCGCACCGAGGACTTCAAGCAGCTGGTGCGGGACGTCGCGCTGCACATCGCCTCCGCGAAGCCGCTCGCGGTGCGGGTCGAGGATCTTCCCGGGGAGCTGGTCGAGCGGGAGCGGAAGATCTACGAAGCCCAGGCCGCCGAGGAGAAGAAGCCCGACGCGGTCAGGGCGAAGATCGTCGAGGGGCGCCTCAAGAAGTTCTTCGAGGACGCCGTGCTGCTGGAGCAGAAATTCGTCAAGGACGACACGCGCACGGTGGGCGATCTGGTGAAGGCGCTGGTCGCGAAGACGGGCGAAAACGTCCGCATCCGCAGGTTCGCGCGGTTCGAGCTGGGAGGCCGCTGACGGTGAGCGCCGCGCCCAAGCTCGCCTACCCCCGCGCCCTGCTGAAGATCTCGGGGGAAGCCTTCGCGGGGGAGCGCGGGGCGGGCGGAGGGCTGGACTTCGGGTTCATCGACCGCCTCGCTGGCGAGCTCAAGGCGGTGGCGGCACTGGGGGTGCAGCTCGGTCTCGTGGTGGGCGGCGGCAACATCCTGCGCGGCTCGGCCGCGAGCGAGCAGGGGATGGACCGCGTCTCGGCCGACTACATGGGGATGCTGGCGACGGTGATCAACGCCCTCGCGCTCCAGGACATCCTGGAGAAGAAGGGCGTGGACACGCGCGTCATGACGGCGATCCGCATGGAAGAGCTCGCCGAGCCCTACATCCGCCGGCGGGCGGTGCGCCACCTCGAGAAGGGCCGCATGGTCATCTTCGCGGGCGGCACGGGAAACCCGTACTTTTCGACCGACACGGCCGCGGTGTTGCGGGCGCTCGAGATCGAGGCGAAGGTGATCCTCAAAGCGACGAACGTGGACGGCGTCTACACGGCCGATCCCAAGAAAGACCCGAAGGCGAAGTTCCTCTCCGCCCTCACGTTCCGGGACGCGCTGGTCAAGGGGTACGCCGTGATGGACGCCAACGCCTTCGGGCTGTGTCAGGAGAACAACCTCCCCATCGTGGTGTTCAACATCAACCAGCCCGGCGCGACGGCCAGGGTGGTGGCCGGAGAGCGCGTCGGCACCATCGTCCAATGACGACCGGGACCTCGCTGCAAGACCACAGCAAAAACGCGAAGCAGCTGATGGACAAGGCGGTGGACGCCGTGAAGCGCGAATTCTCCACCGTGCGCACGGGCCGCGCGACCACGGCGCTGCTCGACCTGGTGAAGGTCGAAGCGTACGGTAGCGAAATGCCGCTCAACCAGGTCGGCACCGTGGCGGCCCCCGAGCCGAAGCTCCTGACGGTGCAGCCGTGGGACAAGAGCCTCCTCAAGGCCGTCGAGAAGGCGATCCTCGCTTCCGACCTCGGCCTCACGCCCGCCAACGACGGCAATATCATCCGCATCCCCATCCCCTCGCTCACCGAGGAGCGCCGCAAGGACCTGGTCAAGGTGATCCACAAGTTCGCCGAGGAGGGGCGCGTCGCGATCCGCCACGCGCGCACCGAGGCGATCAGCCGCATCAAGAAGACCGAGCACGTCTCCGAGGACGAGAAGAAGCACGCCGAGAAGGACGTGCAGAAGCTGCACGACGACCACCTGAAGCTCGTCGACGCCGCGGTGAAGACCAAGGAAGCCGAGATCATGGAGGTCTAGCGTGGCCCCCGACCTCCTCGCCCGCATCAAGGGGCACGGCGCGGTGCCGCGCCACATCGCCATCATCATGGACGGGAACGGGCGCTGGGCCCGCGAGCGCCACCTGCCCCGCCCGCTGGGACACCGGGCCGGCATGAAGGCGGTGCGGGAAGTGGTGGAGGGAGCGATCGCGGCGGGGGTCGAGGTGCTCACGCTGTTCGCCTTCTCGGAGGAAAACTGGCAGCGGCCTCCGACCGAGATCTCCGCGCTGATGGAGCTGCTGGAGGAGTACATCGCGGCGGAGGTGGAGGAGCTGCGGCAGCAGGGCGTCCGGGTCCACGTGCTGGGGGACCGGGCGCGGCTCGGGCCCGGTGCCCGGGCCGCCGTGGAGCGGGTGGAGCGGGAGACGCGCGACGGCGCGCGCCTCGTCCTGAACCTGTGCATCTCGTACTCCTCGCGCGCAGAGATCGCCCGGGCGGCACGGCTGCTCGCGGAGGAGGTCCTCAAGGGGACGAAGCGCCTCGAGGAGATCGACGAAGAGGCGGTCAGGGAGCGGCTCTATACGGCGGCGTGCCGTGATCCCGACCTCCTCATCCGCACCTCGGGCGAGCGTCGCCTGTCGAACTTTCTGCTGTGGCAGCTCGCCTACACGGAGCTGTACATCACGCCGCTCTTGTGGCCGGACGTCACGCGGGGCGAGCTGTTCGAAGCGATCCTCGACTACCAGCGGCGCGACCGGCGCTTCGGCAAGGTCACGGTGTAATGTCTCGCAACCTGCTCGTGCGAATCGCCTTCGCCGTCCCGGCCATCGCCGCTACGGTGATCGTGCTGCGGCTGGGCGGCTGGGTGCTGGCGACATTTCTCGCCTGCCTCGGCGTGCTCGGCACCCGCGAGCTGTACGACCTGGCGCGCCGGCAGGGGGTCGAGCCGCTCGAGGGATTGGGCTACGCGGCGGCGGCGGTGATTCCGTTCGCGACCGTTTGGGCCAAGGGCTCCACCGAGCGCTGGGCCGAGCCGGCGATCTTCGCCGGCGCGCTGTGGCTCGTGGCGGTGCTCACCACGGCGACGTTCGCGCGCGGGCCGGAGCGCCGCCCGCTGACCGCCGTGGCGGTGACGGTGTTCGGGGTGCTGTACGCGTCGGCCTTGCTCGCGTTCACGGTCGCGATCCGGCACGGCGACCACAGCGAGGCGCACCCCCTGGGCTCCACCGCGCTCGTGGTGATGCCCCTCGTCCTCACGTGGGTGTGCGATACTTGCGCCATGGCGGCCGGGACGCTGCTCGGCGGCCCGAGGCTCGCGCCGGTGCTGTCCCCCAGGAAGACGTGGGCGGGCGCGATCGGCGGCACCGTGGGCGCGCTCGCCGCCGCGCTGTTGTACGGCCCGCTCGTGCTGGACCGCGTCGCCATGCAACTCGGCAGCCTGCAGCTCGTGACGATGGGTGCGGCGGTCGCGCTGGCCGCGCAGACGGGCGACGTGGCCGAGTCGCTGTTCAAGCGCGAGGCCGGGCTCAAGGACTCCTCGTCGCTCATCCCGGGTCACGGTGGCGTGCTCGACCGGCTCGATTCGCTGTACTTCGTGGTCCCGGTCACGGCCGGGCTCTTCAAGCTGTTCGGCGTGGTATGACCCGCGGCGTCGCCATCCTCGGCTCGACCGGATCGATCGGCACGTCCACGCTGCAGGTGCTGCGGCGCCAGCGCGAGCGCTTCCGCGTGGTGGCGCTCACCGCGCACTCGAACGCGGAGCTGCTGGAAGGCCAGGTCGCCGAATGGCATCCGGCCTACGTAGGGATCGTCAACGGCGGAGGCATCCTAAAGGACTCCCTGACGGTCGTGGGGCGTGGGGCGTGGGAAGGGGGCACCGGGAATGCCTGCCTCGTGGAGGCCGCAACGCACCCGGACGTCGGGATCGTGGTGAACGCAATCGTCGGCGCGGCGGGCCTCGAGGCGACGCTCGCCGCGCTGCGCGCTGGCAAGCGCGTGGCGCTCGCCAACAAGGAAGCCCTCGTGATGGCGGGGGAGCTCGTCACCGAGGCCGCGCGGGCGGGGGGCGGGGAGATCGTGCCGGTCGATTCCGAGCACAGCGCCGTGCTGCAGTGCATCACCGGCCGCAGGCCCGGCGAGCTCGCGCGCCTCATCCTCACGGCGTCGGGCGGGCCGTTCCGGACCTGGACGCCGGAGCGCCTCGCCGGAGCGACGGTGGCCGAGGCGCTGCAGCACCCCACGTGGAAAATGGGCAAGAAGATCACCGTGGACTCCGCGACACTGGTCAACAAGGCGCTGGAGGTGATCGAGGCGCACTTCCTGTTCGGGCTGCCCTACCCGGCGGTCCAGGTGGTCGTGCACCCCCAATCGGTGGTGCACGCGTTCGTCGAGTTCGTGGATGGCTCGGTGCTCGCCCAGGTCGGCTTCCCCACGATGGAGCTGCCCATTCTCTACGCGTTGACCCATCCCGAGCGGGTGCCCGACCGCGGCGCGAAGCGGTTCGACCCGGTGGAGGCGGGTGCGCTCACCTTCGAGCCGGTGAGGCCGGAGCTCTATCCCGCCTACGCCCTCGGGCGGGCGGCGGGGGAGCAGGGAGGGACGGCGCCGGCGGCGTTCAACGCCGCAAACGAGGTGGCGGTGCAGCTCTTCCTCGAGGGGCGGATCCGCTTCGGCAAGATCGCGGAGACGATCGAGCGCGTGCTGGCGGCACCCTGGCCGTCCAGCGCGCGGAGCCTGGAGGACGTGCTCTCCGCGGACGCCGTGGCGCGCCGCCTGGCGCGGGAGGCGGCGTGCTCCTGACGCTGGCCGCACTCGCGGTCGTCCTCGGGCCGCTGATCTTCGTGCACGAGATGGGCCACTTCCTCGCGGCGAAAGCGGTGGGCGTCCAGGTGCTGCGCTTCTCGATCGGGTTCGGGCGGCCGCTGTGGCGTCGGCGCTGGGGCGAGACGGAGTACTGGCTCTCATTGCTCCCCCTCGGAGGCTACGTCAAGCTCGCGACGCTCGAGGAGGAAGGTCCGGCGGGCGCGCTCGAGGGCGGCGCCGCGGCCGCGCCGATCGATCCCGCGCGGGTGATCGAGAGTAAGTCGGTCCCCGCGCGCCTCGTCGTGATGCTGGCGGGCGTGACGATGAACCTCGTGCTCGCGTTCGCGATCTACGCCGGCGTCGCGGCCACGATCGGCTCGCCGCAGCTCGCGACCACGCAGGTCGACTCGGTCACCGCGGCGGTCCTGCCGGCGGGGGCGGAAGCCCTCGCCGCGCTGCGCCACGGCGACCGCATCGTGAGGCTCAACGGCGATACGGTGCGCACCTGGAACGACCTCATCGAGGGGATCGTGAGCGGCGGAACGGACCTCGACTTCGCGGTCGCCGGACGCACCGAGCCGCTCCACGTGCACCTGGGGGACGGGTCGCTGCGGGCGCGCCAGCAGCTCGCCCAGGCGCTCGTGCGACTCGAGCCGCCGCGCCTCGGGCTGCTCGAGCCGGGGCGCCCGGCGATCCGGGCGGGGCTCAAGCCCGGCGACCTGCTCCTGCGCGCCAACGGCGACACCATTCGCTCCTGGAACGACGTGCTGCACGCCGTGTGGAGCAGCCCCGACAAGCCGATCCGCTTCGACGTGCGGCGCGACACGGCGCTGCTCCGGATCACGGTCACCCCCGAGCCGCGGACGGAGACCGACACTGCGTCGCCGCGGCCGCACGTGTACGGCGCCATCGGCGCGGGGCAGGATCCGCCCACCATCCACGTGCGCGAGTCGATCGGCCGCGCCGTCGTCGTCGGCTACGAGGAAACGATCGGCCGGGTCCGCGTCGTGCTCGGCTTCCTCAAGGGACTGGTGCTCGGCCAGCTTTCGCCCAGGGACGTCGGCGGTCCCATCCTCGTGGGCCAGATTACCGGCCAGGTGGCGCGCCTCGGGATCGATTGGTTCCTCACGTTCGTGGCCTTTTTCTCGGTGAACCTCGCGGTCTTGAACCTGGTCCCCGTCCCGGTTCTGGACGGCGGCCAGGTGCTGTTCCTGCTGATCGAGGCCGTGCGGCGCAAGCCGCTCCCGGTCGAGGTGCGGACGCGCCTCACCCAGATCGGTTTCCTCGTGGTGCTCGGTCTCATGGCACTCGCCCTCGTCAATGACGTCCTCCGCATCCTCCCCCGTTAGCCTGGCGATCGCCGGGTACGTGGCGGGCCGGGTCAAGCCGGAGGGGCTCGTCGCGCTTGTCTCCGCGGCGTACTACGGGGACGGGGGAAGGGGGACGAGGGACGGGTTGAAGCCACTGATCGACGTCATCCAGCGGGCCGCCCCGGGAGTCGTGGAGCTCGCGGCGAGGCCCGGCGGAGCCGGGTTCGCGATTCGGCTCGCCGAGCGGCCGTTCTCGAAGCAGTACGAGGCCGAGCTGCGCCGCGCGGCGGAGAACTACCTCCTAAAGAACTCCCTGGCGGTCGAGGGGAAGGGTGACGGCCTAGTGGGCCGCGCGCTGGCAGCGATCCGCCGGCTGTTCAGCGCATCAGCTTGACCACGACCAGCACCAGCAGCGCCACTCCCAAAACGATCGCCGCCACGAGCCGCCACGGCACCCGTTGCTCGTTCGTGCCCACCGGCGCCAGCCCGACGTCCTCCGTGGCGCGCTGGTGCGTGGCGAAGTCCCCGAGATCGGCGAGCAGCGCCGCCGCGTCGGCGTAGCGGTCGTCGGGGTGCTTGGCGAGGCACTTCATCACCACCCGCTCGAAGCGCTTCGACAGCTCCGGCCGCTTCTTGCGGAGCGATGGGGGCGGGGCCTCGACGTGCAGGCGCGCCAGCTCGAACCAGTCGGTGGATGTGAACGGCACCTCGCCCGTCGCCGCCTTGTACAGCGTAACGCCGAGGGCGTAGAAGTCGGCTCGCTGGTCCACGGGGCGGCCCTGGGCCTGCTCGGGTGAGAGGTAGTGCGGCGTGCCGATCGTCATGTTCACGCCGGTGGAGGCGACGTACCCCGACACGGCCCGGGCGATCCCGAAGTCCGAGATCACCGCACTGCCGTCCGAGTGGATGAGGATGTTGTCGGGCTTCAGATCGCGATGGACCACGCCCTGCCGGTGCGCGAAGTCGAGCCCCCGCGCTACGTCCGCGGCGATGGCCAGAATGTCGCGCTCGGCGAGCGGGCCTTCGCGGGCGAGCCGGGCGCCGAGCGAGTCGGTGCACAGGTCCATGGCGAAGTAGACGTAGTCCCCGGAGCGCGCCACGAAGCGGATGCGGATGATGTTGGGATGGTCGAGCTTGGCGGCCGTCTCGGCCTCGTTGCGAAACCTGATCTCGAACTGGGGGTCGGCTGCGTAGCGGGGCTTCAGGATCTTGACCGCCACCGGAGTCCCGTCGAGCTCCCGCCCGACGAACAGCCAGGCGAAGCCGCCCTGGCCGAGCAGGCGCTCGAGGTGGTAGGGGCCGATCGTGTGATCGACGAGGTCGGTGGGTGTGTGGGTCACGTGTGGGCTTTACATTCGGGCGTTGGGCCTCTAACTTACTGCGATCTCGATAATTAGGAAGCCGGAACAGATGTACGACAAGACGACGCCGGTCAGGAAGTACGGGCTGCACGACCGCGACACGGGCTCCGCCCCGGTCCAGATCGCGCTGCTCACCGAGCGGATCAACAGCCTGACCGATCACTTCCGGGCGCACGCCAAGGACAACCATGGGCAGCGCGGCCTCTTGAAAATGGTCAGCAAGCGCCGCCGCCTGCTGGAGTACTTGAAGCGCGTGGACCTGGAACGCTATCGGCAGCTCATCGACGAGCTGGGTCTCCGCCATTAAGCCAACGGCGTCGCGCCGGCGCGCCCCGGGAAGAGCACCGGGGCGCTCGGCGTATTTTTCTGGTGCTCTAGTCAGGCGACATAGTGAAGCACGTTGACAAGACTTTCGCGGGACGGTCGTTGCGGCTCGAGACCGGCCGGCTGGCCAAGCAGGCCGCCGGCTCGTGCCTGATCCAGTTCGGGGACACGGTGGTGCTCGCGACCGTGACCGTCTCGGACAACATCTCGACCCTCCCCTTTTTCCCGCTGACCGTCGAATACCGCGAGAAGGCCTACGCCGCCGGCAAGATTCCGGGCGGCTTCCTCAAGCGCGAAGGCCGGCCCTCCGACGAGGAGGTGCTCGCCGCCCGGGTGATCGACCGCTCGATCCGCCCGCTCTTCCCCGAGGGGTTCAAGAACGAGGTCCAGGTGTTCGTCTACGTCCTGTCGGCCGACCAGGAGAACGACGCCGACGTGCTCGGGCTGACCGCCGCCTCGGCCGCGCTGACGATGTCCGTGGTGCCGTGGAAGGGCCCGGTCGCGGCGGTGCGGGTGGGGCGCGTCGAAGGGGCGTGGATCCTCAATCCCACGTTCCAGCAGCTCGAGTTTTCGGACGTGGACCTGACGGTGTCCGGCTCGCGGGACTCGATCGTGATGGTGGAGGGCGGGGCGCTGGAGCTGACCGAGGGGGAGATCGTGAAGGCGCTGGAAGTGGGGCAGCGCGGCATTCGCGAGCTGCTCGACGCGGCGGACGAGCTGGTGGCGGACAAGCGCCAGCCGAAGATGGAGTGGACCAAGGTGGAGCCGCCGGCCGCGCTGGTGGCGCGGGTGCGGGAGCTCGCGGGACCGCGCGTGACCGAGGCGACCAACCTGCCCGAGAAGGCGCAGCGGGCGCAGGCGCTCGCGGCCCTCAAGGCGACCGTGCAGGAGCAGCTCGGCGCCGAGTTCCCGGACAACCCGAAGGACATCGGCGCGGTCCTCGAGGAGATCGAGTACACCACGATGCGCGAGCAGGTCCTGACGCGCGGCGAGCGCATCGACGGGCGCGACCTGGACACGGTGCGCCCCATCAGCTGCGAGGTGGGGGTGCTGCCGCGGACCCATGGATCGGCGCTGTTCACGCGCGGGCAGACGCAGGCCCTCGTGTCCGTGACGCTCGGCACCGTGAGCGACGAGCAGCGCATCGACTCGATCGACGTGGCGCAGGAGACGTCGAAGTCGTTCATGCTGCACTACAACTTCCCGCCGTTCTCCACGGGTGAGGTGAAGCCGATCCGCGGGACGTCGCGGCGCGAGGTCGGCCACGGCGCGCTGGCCGAGCGCGCGCTCCAGGCCCTGCTGCCGCCCTACGACCAGTTCCCCTACACCATCCGGATCGTGTCGGACATCCTGGAGTCGAACGGCTCGTCGTCCATGGCGACGGTGTGCGGCGGTTCGCTCGCCCTGTTCGACGCCGGCGTGCCGATGACGGGGGCCTGCGCCGGCATCGCGATGGGGCTCATCAAGGAAGGCGCGCGGGTCGCGGTGCTCACCGACATCCTGGGCACGGAGGACCGCCTCGGCGATATGGACTTCAAGGTCGCGGGCACGCGCCAGGGCGTGACCTCGATCCAGATGGACATCAAGATCGAGGGACTGGACTTCAAGATCATCAGCGAAGCGCTCGACAAGGCGCGCCGCGCGCGCCTGCACATCCTCGACATCATGGATCAGACGATCGCCCGGCCGCGCTCGCAGCTCTCCAAGTACGCGCCGCGCATCATCACGATCCAGGTCCGGCCCGACAAGATCGGCGACGTCATCGGCCCCAAGGGCAAGATCATTCGCGGCATCCAGGAGCAGACCGGCGCCGAGATCAACGTGGACGACTCCGGGCTGGTCACCATCTCGGCCGTGGGCGAGGGCGGCGAGCGGGCGCGCGACATGATCGCGGCGATCGTGCAGGAGCCCGAGGTGGGGAAGGTGTACGAGGGCGTCGTCAAGAGCACCACCGCGTTCGGGGCGTTCGTCGAGATCATCCCGGGCGTCGAGGGACTGCTGCACATCTCCGAGCTGCAGCACGGCCGCACCGAGCGCACCGAGGACGTGGTGAAGAAGGGCGACAAGGTGCGGGTGAAGCTGCTCGAGGTGGATGAGCGCGGGCGGATGCGGCTGTCCCGGAAGGCGCTGCTGGAAGCGCCGGAGCCCGCCCGCTCGCGTTGATGGAGACCGTCCGGCTCGACCGGGAGATCTTCCAAACCACCGCCCCGAACGGGCTCGTCGTCCTCTCCGAGCGCGTGCCGAGCGTGCGCTCGGCGGCGGTCGGCGTGTGGGTGCGCACCGCCAGCGCCCACGAATCGGCGCCCACGATGGGCGTGTCCCACCTGCTCGAGCACATGGTGTTCAAGGGGACCGAGCGGCGCACGGCGCAGGAAATCGCGCTGGCGCTCGAGGCCCGGGGCGGCTCGCTCGACGCCTACACCTCCCGCGACACGACCGCGTTTCAGGCACGCGTCCTCGATGCCGACCTGCCGCGCGCTCTCGACGTCCTCACGGACCTCGTGCGCCACCCGCTGCTGCGCTCGAGCGACCTCGAGCTGGAGCGCAACGTCGTGCTCGAGGAGATCAACACCGTGGAGGACACCCCCGACGACCTGGTGTTCGATCTGTCGGCCCGGCAGCTCTGGCCGTCCCACCCGTACGGCTACTCCATCCTGGGAACGCGGGAGTCGGTGAGCGCGCTCGCCACGAAGAACCTGAAACAGCTCCACGAGCGCGCGTACTTCCCGGGCAACTGTGTCTTCGCGGCCGCCGGCAACCTCACCCACGAGCGGCTGCTCGAGCTCGTCGCGGGCCTGGGGTGGTTCGACGGGGAAGGGGGAACGGGGAAGCGCGAAGGGGTGCCGCCGGTCCCCCCCGTCACGCCGGCGGTGCGGGGCGGCGAGCTGCGCCACCCCAAGGACACGGCCCAGACCCACATCGTGTTCGCGACCGACTCGATCCCTTACGCCGACCGGCGCAAGTACGCCCTGCTGGTGCTCTCCAACGTGTTCGGCGGCGGGATGTCCTCCCGGCTGTTCCAGCGGGTGCGTGAGGAGCTGGGGCTCGCCTACGCGGTCTACTCCTTCACCAGCCTGTATCGCCAGATGGGCGTGGCGGGCGTGTACGTGGGCACGCAGCCCAAGACGGCCGCGCAGGCGGCCGCCGCGATCCACGAGGAGTACGCCAAGCTCGCGCGCGAATCGCTCGCGGGCGACGCGCTGGCGGAGGCGAAACAACAGGCCCAGGGCCAGCTGATGCTGTCTCTGGAGAGCCCGTCCGCCCGGATGTATCGTTTGGCGGGCTTCTCGGTCTACGGGGAGCCGTATCAGAGCCTCGACCAGGTGGTCGCGACCGTCGGATCGCTGACCGCGGACGAGGTGGCGGCCGTCGCCGCCGAATTCTTCGCGCCCGAGCGGCAGACGGTGGTCTGGCTGGGACCTGAGAATAACAAAGGCTGAACAGCAACGGCGTATCACGAACGGCGTATCAAATACTGCGTATCACGACGGAGCGGGCATGATCGTCGGGGTCCCGAGAGAGATCAAGACGGCCGAGCACCGTGTGGCGCTGGTGCCGGCGGGGGCGGAGTCGCTGCGGGGCGACGGGCACACGCTGTTTGTCGAGCAGGGCGCCGGCATGGGGTCGGGCTTCCCCGACGACGCCTACCGCGCGGTCGGCGCGACCATCGTCCCCACGGCGGCCGACGTCTGGGCCCGATCCGAGATGGTGCTCAAGGTGAAAGAGCCGGTCGAGCCGGAGTGGCCGTGCATGCGGAAGGGCCAGGTCGTCTTCACCTACTTCCACTTCGCCGCGTCCGAGCCGCTCACCCGGGCCGTGATTCGGTCGAACATCGTGGCGATCGCCTACGAGACGGTGCAGCTCCCCTCCGGCGAGCTGCCGCTGCTCACGCCGATGAGCGAGGTGGCCGGTCGCATGGCCGTGCAGGAGGGGGCGAAGTACCTGGAGAAGGTGTACGGCGGCAGCGGCGTCCTGCTGGGTGGCGTGCCGGGCGTGCTGCCGGCCGAGGTGCTGATCATCGGCGGGGGGACGGTCGGCGCGAACGCCGCGAAGATGGCGGCGGGGCTGGGCGCGCACGTCACGCTGCTCGACCTCTCGCTCGACCGCCTGCGCTACCTCGCCGATATCCTCCCGCCCAACGTCGATCCTCTCTTCTCCAATCGCCACAACCTGGTCGAGCAGCTGCGCAAGGCCGATCTCGTGATCGGCGCGGTGCTGCTCCCGGGGGCCAAGGCGCCGAAGCTGGTGCGCCGCGAGGACCTGAAGCTGATGAAGCCGGGCTCGGTGATCGTGGACGTCGCCGTGGACCAGGGCGGCTGCATCGAGACGATCAAGCCCACGACCCACGAGAACCCGACCTACGTCGTGGACGGGATCATTCACTACGGGGTGGCCAACATGCCGGGCGGCGTGCCGCGCACGTCCACCTTGGCCCTCACCAACGCCACGTTCGCGTATGCCAAGCGGCTGGCGAAGCACGGCTGGCGGCAGGCGTGCCGCGAGGATGCGGCGCTGTTCCTCGGGCTGAACGTCGTCGAGGGGAAGGTGGTCTACCCGGGTGTGGCGGAAGCGTTCGGGCTGCCGCTCGCGGATCCCAAGACGCTGGTGTGACGGCTACGGCGCGACGATCGTCGCCCGGGTGACGGAGTCCAGCTGGGAGAACCCGCGCTCGAGGTACGCGTTGCCCTCGGCCTGGATGCGGCCCTGGTCGGGGCCACGGCCGCGCGGCGCGCCTTCGCCATATCCCGCGTACAACCGGTCCACCACGTCCATGCCCTCGACCACGCGACCGAACGGCGAAAACCCCACGCCGTCCAGTGCGCTGTTGTTGCCGTAGTTGATGAAGAGCTGCGTGGTGCGCGTACCCGGGCCCGCGGTCGCGAAGCTCACCATGCCGCGCGTGTTGTGCTGCCGCACCGGGTCGTCCGCAATCCGCGCGTCGCGCCACACGGCGGCCACCCGCGGATCGCCGTGGATGCCGAACTGCGCCATGAAGCCCGCGATGACGCGGAAGAACCGCGTGCCGTCGTAATAGCCGCTCTTCACGAGGTTGTAGAAGCGGTCGGCCCCGAGCGGGGCCCACTCGCGCTGGACCTCGATCACGAAGGCGCCCTTGCTGGTCTCGAAGCGGGCTCGGAACGTCGCGGGAGCCCGCACTCTCATGGCGGCACTCGCGGGATTGCGGAAGTCGGGGGCGCCGGTGGTCGCGGCGTCCCGATGCTCGGCTCTGCGGCAACCGGCACCGAGGAGGGCGAGAGTCAGCAGCGGGACGGGTCTCCAGGCGAGGCAATTCATCGGTGCTCCGTCGCTCGGGGGTAAGCAAGATAAGCGCGGCGGCTGCGAGGCGCTCGGCCGAGCCCGCCGTTGCGGCGACGGGCGTGGGCCTGCACTTTAAGCGCCGAACCCTCTCTCTGCCTTGGAGGTCGCTTATGCGCTTGCGGCCACCTCTCATCGATCGACGAGCCTTCCTCGAGGACGCGGCAGCCGCCGCCGTTGCTATCGCATTGCCGGGCCGAGCCCGGAAAGCCGAACCCGACCTGACCCCCGTGTTCGCGCAGATCGCGAAGCGGCACGACGAGGGCGTCGAGCGTCTGCAGCAATGGATCCGGCAGCCATCGATCGCCGCCGAGAACCGGGGCATGAACGAGGGCTGCGAGCTCACGATGCGGATGCTGCGGGAGGCGGGGTTCGGTCAAGTCACGAAGCTGCCCACCGACGGTCAGCCCGGCATCTTCGCCACGCTCGACGCCGGGGCGCCCCGCACCCTGGGGCTCTACTTCATGTACGACGTGAAGCAGGCGGATCCCGCCGAGTGGACCTCGCCGCCCTGGCAGGCCGCGCTCGTCGACAGGCCCGGTCTGGGCAAGGTGCTGGTCGGCCGCGGCGCGGTGAACCAGAAGGGGCCGGAGGCCGCGTTCCTTGCCGCCCTCCACGCCATCCGCGGGGCCGGCCGCAAGCCCCCGGTGAACTTCGTGCTCGTCGCCGAGGGCGAGGAGGAGATCGGCTCGCCGCACTTCCCCCAGATCGTACGGCAGCCGGAGGTGCTCGCGGCGCTCAAGCGTTCCATCGGCATCTTCATGCCCTCCGCCGCCCAGGGACTCGACGGACAGGTGACCATCACGCTCGGCGCCAAGGGCGTGATCGAATGCGAGCTGACCGCGAGCGGCGAGCACTGGGGCCGCGGGCCGCGGCAAGACATTCATTCGAGCAACAAGGCACGCGTGGACAGCCCGGCGTGGCACCTGGTGCAGGCACTCGCGACACTGGTGTCGCCCGACGGTAACGATCCCGCGATCGAGGGCTTCGCCGACAAGGCGCGCCCCCTTTCTGCCACCGAGCGGGCGATGCTCGCGGATGCGGCGCGTCGCCTCGACGAGCGCGCCGCGAAGCAGTTGCTCGGTGTGGAACGTTGGGTGCGCGACGTGAGCTGGCCGGAGGCATTGGAGCTGCTGATGTCGCGCCCCACGGTCAACATCGAAGGCCTGGTCGGCGGGTACACGGGGCCCGGCGGGAAGACGATCTTGCCGCACAAGGCCGTGGCGAAGCTCGACCTGCGGCTCGTGCCGGACATGACCGCCGCCGAGGCGCTGGCTGCGCTCAAGGCGCACCTGGCGAAGCGGGGGTTCGGGGATATCGAGGTGAACATGACGGGCGGTTACGACCCCACGAGCACGCCCGCCGACGCGCTGCTCATCCGGGTGCAGGAGACCGTGTACCGACGCTCTCGGATCGACCCGATCGTGCTGCCGCGCAACGCCGGCTCATGGCCCGGTTACGTGTTCACGGGGGACCCGCTAAGGCTCCCCGCAGGTCACTTCGGACTCGGCCACGGCAGCGGCGCCCACGCCCCGGACGAGTACTACGTCATCGAGTCGACGAACCCGAAGGTGCAAGGGATTGACGGTGCAGTGCGCTCGTACGTGGAGTACTTGTACGAGGTCGCGTCGGCGAGCTGAGCACACGATTGCCCGGAGCCCGAGAGCGAATGCCCGGCACGCAGGACCAGGTGTATGCGCGGTGGCGCAACGAGCCCGAACGGTTCTGGGCGGAGGCCGCCGACAGCGTCCACTGGTACAGGCGTTGGAACCGGGTCCTCGACGCGTCGCGGCCGCCTTACTATCGCTGGTTCTCGGGTGGCGTCGTCAACACGTGCTATAACGCCCTCGATCGGCACGTGGCGTCCGGCCGCGGCGACCAGCCGGCTCTCATCTACGACAGCCCCGTCACTCAGACGATCACCTGCTTCACGTATCGCGCCCTGCTGGAGCAGGTCTCCCGCTTCGCGGGCGTGCTCAAGGGGCAGGGCGTCGGCAAAGGCGACCGGGTCATCATCTACATGCCGATGGTGCCCGAGGCGGCCGTCGCGATGCTCGCGTGCGCCCGGATCGGCGCGATCCACTCGGTGGTGTTCGGGGGCTTCGCGTCCCACGAGCTGGCGGCCCGCATCAGCCATGCGGCGCCGAAGGTCATCGTCTCCGCCTCGTGCGGCATCGAGGGGAACCGCGTCGTGCCCTACAAGCTGCTCCTCGACAAGGCAATCGAGCTCGCCGCGGCCAAGCCGAGCCGCTGCATCATGCTCCAGCGACCGCAAGAGCGGGCCTCGCTGGTCCCGGGTCGCGACGCGGACTGGTCGGAGCTCATGGCGGGAGCGCAGCCGGCGGAGTGCGTGCCGGTAGAGGCGACCGATCCGCTGTACATCCTCTACACCTCGGGGACGACCGGCATGCCGAAGGGGGTCGTCCGCGACAACGGCGGGCACCTGGTCGCGCTCACGTGGAGCATGAAATACATCTTCGGCGTGGAGCCCGGAGAGGTCTACTGGGCGGCGTCCGACCTGGGGTGGGTCGTGGGCCACTCCTACATCCTGTACGGCCCTCTGTTCAACGGCAACACGACGATCCTCTACGAAGGAAAGCCGGTCGGCACACCCGACCCGGGCGCTTTCTGGCGCGTGATCTCCCAGCACGGCGTGCGGGTCCAGTTCACCGCGCCCACGGCGATCCGGGCCATCAAGCGCGACGACCCCGGCGGCGAGCACGTCCGGCGCTACGATCTCAGCCGCTTTCGGACCCTGTTCCTCGCCGGCGAGCGGTGCGACTCCGACACGCTCGGCTGGGCGGAGCAGCGGCTTGGCGTGCCCGTGATCGACCACTGGTGGCAGACCGAAACGGGGTGGCCGATCGCCGCGAACTGCCTCGGCCTGGGGATGCTTCCCGTGAAGCCCGGCTCGTGCGCGCGGGCGGTCCCCGGGTACGACGTGCGCGTGCTGGGACCGGATGGCAGCGAGGTTCCCGCGGGCCAGACCGGGAGCATCGTGATCAAGTTGCCCCTGCCGCCCGGCTGCCTGCCCACCCTGTGGAACAACGACGCGGGCTTCGTCCAATCCTATCTGAGCGCGTATCCCGGCTACTACCTCACAGCCGACGCCGGTTACAAGGACGCCGACGGCTATCTCTGGGTGATGAGCCGGACGGACGACATCATCAACGTGGCCGGTCACCGGCTCTCCACGGGTGCGATGGAGGAGGTGCTGGCCTCCCATCCCGACGTGGCCGAGTGCGCCGTGGTGGGCGTGGCGGACGCGCTCAAGGGCGAGATCCCGCTGGGATTCATCGTGCTGAAGGCAGGGGTGCGCCACGCGCCCGAGGCCGTCGCCCACGACCTGGTCGCCATGGTGCGCGAGCGGATCGGGCCGGTCGCGTGCTTCAAGACCGCGACGGTCGTGCCGCGGCTGCCCAAGACGCGCTCCGGCAAGGTCCTGCGCGGCACGATCAAGAAGATCGCGGACGGGATCGAATATCGCGTCCCGCCCACCATCGACGACCCGGTGATTCTGGACGAGATCACGGCGGCGCTGGCGACACTCGGCTATCCCCACCGCTGACATGTGACGCCCCCCGTCCTCTGCTACCACCGCATTGCCGGCCGCCGCCGTTGCGGCGACGGGCGTCGGCCTGCACCTTAAGCGCGATCCCTTAGGCGGCGACAGGTATCCTCGTTGGAGAAGGTTCGGAGGATCGACCGATGGCAATCAACATCAAGACACCCGGCGTCCATCACGTCACGCTTCGCGTCGCTGATTTCCGCCGCGCCAGGCAGTTCTACGCCGAGACGCTGGGGTTTCCGGTCGCCCTCGAGCAGCCAGATCTCCTCGTCATCCTGGCCGGAAACACCGCCGTTGGCATCCGGGCTCCGGCCAAGGGGACACCCAAGGGCGATACGTTCAATCCCTTTCGCGTCGGTCTCGATCATCTTGCCGTTGCCTGCCAGGACGAGACCGAGCTCACTCGGGTCGCCAAGGCGCTGACTCAGGCCGGCATCGAAAATACTGGGGTGAAGAAGGACGAGACGCTTGGCAAGCGCTACGTCGCGTTCAAAGACCCCGATCGGATTGCGTGGGAACTGTACATGGCGTAGCCGCTCCTCCCGTCCTCTGCTACCACCGCATTGCCGGGCCACCCGAGCTCGGCGTCACCCGGATCGGCCGTTCGGTGTTCGCGCGCCAGATGCGCGCGCTGGCGGAGGCCGGCTGGCGCACGTTGACGCTCGCCGAGTTCGCAGCTGCGGTCCGCCGTACACGCCACGCCCCACTCCCCCACGCCCCCACGCCTTCGAAGGTTTTCTTGTTGACGTTCGACGACGGCTACGCCTCAATCGCCGACCACGCCTATCCGCTGCTCGCCGAGCTGAGTTTCACGGCGACGACGTTTTTGATCACCGATCACGTCGGCCGTACCAACACGTGGGACGTCCGCTACACGTGGCGCCGGCTGGCGCACCTCGACTGGCCGGCCATCGAAGCGTGGCGCGCGCGAGGGTTCGATTTCGCCTCCCACAGCGCGTCGCACGTGCGCCTCACCTGGCTGGCCGACGCGCCGGCGGCGGCGGAGCTGGCTCGCTCGCGCGAGACGCTGTGCGCGCGGTTGGGGGAAGCAGCCGGCCGGGCGGTGGCGTATCCGTTCGGGGCGAGTGACGCGCGCATCGAGCGGCTTGCGGCGGCGGCCGGCTACGAGCTGGGGTTCGGGGGAGTGCGAGGGGGCAGGGGGAGGGGGAGGGGGGGAAACGGGAACACGCTTAACGTGGCAAGAGTGCCGGTCTACGTGTGGGACATGGGGAGTCGGCCGCTCGGCTTGCGAGGGGATCGCCTTGGTGCGCTGGGGATACTGGTTGCCGATCTTGCCAATCGGTGCGCCGTTGGGACCAGCCTAATGCTGACTTTGAGACGTCAGACGTCAGACATCAGGGGCTGACGTCTGATGTCTGATGTCTAATGTCAGACGAAATACCGCGCCGCCACGGGGATCAGCTGGGGATGCTTCACGAGCGCGTGCGCGAACACTTTGCGAAGCGAGCGCTTCGCTTCCGGGATGCCGTTCACGGTACGGGCCAGGGCGTTGTAGAACCCGTCATCCAGGCCATCCAGCGCCTGCTTGATACGGTAGTACGTGCGGTGGTCGTCTCCTAACAGCTCCATCCACGCCTGATGATAGGCGGACAGCCGGCGTGCGCCGGTGTCCCCGACGCGGATCGCCGCCGCCGCGGCCCGGCCGGCGAGCCGCCCCCCCTTCATCGCGTTCACGATCCCGGCGCCGGACAGCGGGTTGACCATGTGCGCAGCGTCGCCGGCGATCAGGACGCCGTCGCCGTAGGTCTGCTTGATGGTCGGGTTGACGATGACGCCACCCACTGTGGCTCCGACGGTCGCGCTCCCGGGGTAGCGTCGCGCGATCCAGGCGTCGAGGTACTCGCGCGCGTTCCGCCCGTCGGCCCTGAGGGCCACGATCCCGAGCCCCACGTTCGCGATCCCCACGCCCTTGGGGAACAGCCAAGCGTAGCCCCCGGGAGCGATGCGATCACCGAACTGGAGGTACACCGCGTCGGGATCGAATTGGACGTTCTGCACCACGTACTGCGCGCAGGATTCCATGTCGCGGGCCGGCACGCGCGTGTCCAGGCCTGCCCACCGGCCCACCATCGCCTCGACCCCGTCCGCCCCGATCACGAGCCGGGCGCACAGCGTCTCCTCGTTCCCCCCCGGTCCCCGGACGCGCACGTGCCAGCGACCGTCGGGGTCGCGCTCCATCCCCGCTGCCTCCGTCGCCACGCGGACCTCGACGCCGGCGGCCGCCGCCCCCGCGGCGAGGAAGGCGTCGAAGCGGGTGCGGTCGAGGATCCACGCCACGGTCCTCCCCTCGGCGACGGGCACCTCGGTGTCGTCCGGCGCGACGAAGATGATGCGCGTGATGCGGCGCGCCACCCAGGGCGCGCCGTCGGGATCGACGAACTCGCGCAACCCGGCGTCCCCCACGCCTTCGGCGCACCGCACGGGGAGGCCGACCACGCGATCGCGCTCGAGTAGCACGACGTCGAGTTCGGGAGCCGCGCGCTTCGCTTCCCAGGCCGCGATGGAGCCGGCGGGCCCGGCGCCCACGACCAGCACGTCGCAGTCGGGCATCAGGCCGGGACCATCGCCAGCGCGCCCACGGGGCAGGGCGCGATGCACTTACGACAGCCGGTACAGGCGTGGCGATCGATGACCAGCTCGTCGAGCGCCAGGTGGATCGCTTCGGGCGGGCAGAGGGGCAGACAGAGACCGCAGCGGTCGCAGACCAGCAAATCGACGCTCGCGACGTCGGAGGCGCGGGGATGCGGCATGCGGCCAACCTTAGCGAGCCGGATGAGGAGCGTCAAGCATCAGCCTTGCTTGGAGTTAGCGTTTTTAGTAGGTTGAGGCGCTCGTTACCGCGCCCCGCCCACTCTTTTATCAAGACGACACGTGCCGCTACGCTGGCCGAACTGGAAAATCGGTTCCTGGAGCGCCGCCAACGAGATCGCGGTCGATCTCGGTACCGCCAACACCCTGATCTACGTGAAAGGGGAGGGCATCGTCCTCAACGAGCCCTCCGTCGTCGCGATCGAGAAGGCCACGGGCAAGATCGTGGGGATCGGCCTCGAGGCGAAGCGCATGCTGGGGCGGACGCCGGACGGGATCCTCGCGGTGCGGCCCCTGAAGGACGGCGTGATCGCCGACTTCGACGTGACCGAGAAGATGCTGCGCTTCTTCCTGAAGTCGATCATCGAGCGGCATCTGTTCCGCGTGAAGCCCCGGGTGATCGTGTGCGTGCCGAGCGGGATCACCGAGGTGGAGAAGCGGGCCGTGCGGGACTCGGCGCAGTCGGCGGGGGCGAAGGAGGTCTACATGGTGGCGGAGCCGATGGCCGCCGCCATCGGCGTCGGCCTGCCCGTCGAGACGCCGACCGGCAACATGGTGATCGACATCGGCGGTGGCACGACGGAGATCGCGGTCATCGCGCTCTCGGGGATCGTGTCGGACACGTCGATCCGGACGGGCGGCGACGAGCTGGACCAGGCGATCGTGCAGTTCATGCGCAAGAACTACAACCTCCTGATCGGCGAGCCGACGGCGGAGCAGATCAAGATCCAGATCGGCTCGGCCGCGCCCGTGGGCGAGGAGCGCGAGATGGAGGTCAAGGGGCGCGACCTCGTCTCCGGGATCCCCAAGATCGTGCGGGTGCACTCGAGCGAGATCCGGGAGGCCGTGCAGGAGCCGATCCAGCAGATCGTGGACGCGGTGCGGCGCGCGCTCGAGATCACGCCACCCGAGCTGGCGTCGGACATCGTGGATCGGGGTATCGTGATGACGGGAGGCGGGGCGCTGATCCGCGGCCTCGACGTGCTGCTGCAGCAGGAGACCGGCCTTCCCATCCACCTCGACGAGGATCCCATGACCTGCGTCGTGCGCGGCACCGGCCGGATCCTCGACGATCCGGAGAAATACCGCAACGTCCTGACCACGTAACGGGATGGCGCTCGGAGCGGATCGCTACGCGTCGCGAGCCGACACCCTGCTCTTCGTCGGGTGCATGCTCCTGTCGATCGCCGCGATGAGCCTGCCCGATCGCTGGCGGGACCCCCTCGCGAAGGGCCTGCGCCAGACCGTGCTCGCGCCGTTCCTGTGGCTGCAGCAACAGACCGGGCTCCTCGCCGCCGCCCTGTCGAGCTACGACGCGGTGGTGGCGCAGCGGGACTCGGCCACCCTCGCCGCCACCTTCGTGCCGGAGCTGCGCGCCGAAAACACGCGGCTGCGGGGGCTGCTCGGCCTGGGAGTGCGGCTCGCGTCGGGCTACGTCCCGGCCGAGGTGCTGCACGAGGCCCTGCCCACGAATCCCCTGACGCTGATCGTGTCGGCGGGGCGCCGCCAGGGGGTGAAGCCGCTCGCGGCCGTGGTGAGCCCGGAGGGGCTGGTCGGCGTCGTCAGTACGGTGGATGCCCGGACCAGCGTCGTGGTCACGTGGGCGCACCCGGAATTCCGCGCCAGCGCGATGGCGGCGGACGGCAGCGTGTACGGCATCGTGGCACCGCACGGCACCGAGGGCCCCAAGGTCTGGCTGCTCGAGCTGCGGGGCATCCCCTACCGGCAATCGGTCGCGCTCGGCACGAGCATCCTGACCTCGGGGCTGGGCGGCGTGTTCCCGCGCGGCATTCCGCTCGGCACCGTGGTGGACAGCGCCGCGACGGAAGAGGGGTGGCAGCGCACCTACCTGGTACGCCCGGCCGTGCATCCTTCGGCCGTGTCGCACGTCATGATCCTGACCGGGGGCCGGAGCGGAACGCCGGGCGACCTGCGCGGCGTGTTCGAGCGCGGGGAGCAGGGCCCGTGAGGTGGAGCGACCGCTACCGCTTCGTTCCCATCCTCGGGGGACTGGTGCTGCTCCAGTTCTCCCTGCGCGCCCGGCTCGGTGACGACCGCGTGGCGCCGGACTTCCTGCTGCTCGCGCTGCTCATCTACACGATTCGCGCGCAGCCCGGGAGGAGCGCCGGCGCCGGGTTCCTGGTCGGGCTGCTGCGGGACGCGCTGACGCCCGCGTCCTTCGGGGCGGGGGCGCTGGCGCACACCCTGGTCGGCTACCTGTCGTCCTGGGGCAAGGCGGTGTTCTTCGCCGAAAACGTCATCGTCAACGCGTGCCTGTTCTTCGCGGGCACCTGGTTCCGCAACCTCATCGTGGCACTCGCCTCGGGCCGGTTGAAGGGCGGGCAGCTCGGGTGGGAGCTGCTGGTGTGGTCGCCGCTGCAAAGCCTCACGACCGCCGTAACGGGCGTGATCGTGCTGCTCCTGTTCGGGCGCTACCTGGCGATCCGCCTGAGCGACGTATGAACCCTTATCACCCGCACCTGCTCGACCGCCGGCTGGGCGTGGCCCGGGGCGTCCTGTGGGCGACGATGGGGGTGCTGGCGGTGGCGTTCTTCCGCACCCAGATCCTGGAGCACGGCAAGTACCAGCTGCAGTCCGAGACGAACCGGTTGCGGCCCATTCCGCTCCCCGCCCCGCGCGGCGTCATTCTGGACCGCAACGGCAGGGTGCTGGCGGAGAACGTGCCCGGCTACACGGTCTCCCTGTTGCCGGCGGAAGAGGTGACGCTGCGGCGCATCCTCGGGCGGATCGCGCCGATTGTCAGGCTCGACAGCGCGGGCATCGATCGCGTCCTGGTCCGCTACCGGCGGGCGCCCTACCTGCCGGCGCTGGTGCTCGCGGACGCTCCCTTCGATATGGTGTCCGCGCTGGAGGAGCGGCGCCTCCTGTTCCCGGGCCTCTTGATCCAGCCGGAGCCGAAGCGCTACTACCCGGACAGCTCGCTCGCCGCCCACCTCATCGGCTACGTGGGCGAGGCGACGGAGACCGAGCGGGCCCAGCGGCGCTTCGCCCCGGTGCGGCTGGGCGGGCTCGTCGGGAAGGACGGCCTGGAGCGCCAGTACGACGACTCGCTGCGTGGCGGCGACGGCGTGCGCTTCATCGAGGTGAGCGCCCTGGGCCACGTGGTGCGCGAAGCGGGTGCGGCACCTACCCTCAAGCCGGTCCCCGGCACGCCGCTGCACACCGCGCTCGATCTCGACCTGCAGCGCTACATCGGCGAGATCTTTCCGGCGGGGCAGCGCGGTGCCCTGCTCGCGCTGAACCCCAATACGGGGGAGGTGCTGGCGCTGTACAGCGCGCCCGCCTTCAACCCCAACGCATTCGTGGGCGGCGTCAATCCCGAGTACTGGCGGCGTCTGAACGAGAGCGAGACGCACCCGCTCCTGAACCGCGCGATCCAGGCACGCTATCCGCCGGGCTCCACGTGGAAGCTCGCGGTTGCGGCGATGGCGCTGAAGCGCGGCGTCGTCACCTTCCGCAGCCGCATGCCGATCCCGTGCCGCGGCGGCCTGGCCTACGGCAACCGCTACTTCCGCTGCTGGGAGCCCGCGGGGCACGGCGCATTGACGCTCAGCGAGGCGATCGCCCAGAGCTGCGACGTCTACTTCTACCAGCTGGGCCTGAAGCTCGGGCTGACCTCGCTGCTCGAGGACGCGAGCCAGTGGGGGCTGCGCGCGCGCACGGGGATCGATCTGCCTGGCGAGACCGCATCCGAGTTTCCCTCGGGCATCGCGTACTACGATCGCGCGTACGGGCCGCGGCGCTGGACGTCCGCCGTCACCCTGAACCTCGCGATCGGGCAGGGAGAGAACGCCCAGACGCTGGTCGACATGGTGCGCCTGTACCAGATGCTCGCGAGCGACGGTCGCTCGCGCTCGCCCTACGTGGTGCACCCGGCAGCCACGGGCGACGTCGGCGCCGACATGGAGCTCACCGCGCCGCAGCTCGCCGGGTTGCGCCAGGCGATGATCAACGTGGTGCAACAGGGGACGGCCCGGAGCGCGGGCCGGGTCGGGGCGATGTCGATCGCGGGCAAGACCGGCTCCGCGCAGAACCCGCACGGGCCGGCGCACGGCTGGTTCATCGGGTTCGCCCCCGCCGACAAGCCGGAGATCGTGGTGGGTGCGATCGTCGAGCACGCCCAGCACGGCTCCGGGGTCGCGCCGCTCGTCGCGCGCGTCATCGCGCGCTACCTCGGCGCCGACACGACGGTCGCCCGCACCATCCGGCTCGCGCTGCCCACGGACACCGCGCCCCACGCCCGCGACATCCTGCCCGGAGCGCCCGCGGATACCGCGAGCGTGCGCGACACCGTGCCCCTGGACACCGTACCCTCCGATACCACCCATGCTGTCACGCCTCCGCCGGATCGATAAGCCCCTCGTGGGCGTGACGGTCGCGCTGCTCAGCTACGGGCTCGCGGCGCTCTACTCCGCGGGCCAGACCGACGTGCCCACCATCGCGGCCACGATCTGGCAGAAGCAGATCGTCTGGATCGCCGTGGGGCTCACCGCCCTGGTGCTCGTGTCCCGCGTGTCGCCGCGGCTCGTCGAATGGGCGACCCCCTACGCATACGGGGCCACTGTGCTTCTGCTGCTCGTGACCCTCGTCGTGGGCACGGGGGCGGGAACGGCGGCGGGCTCCCGGTCCTGGCTCGCGATCGGCGGCCTGCGGGTCGGGCAGCCTGCCGAGCTCGCCAAGCTCGCGGTGATCCTGATGCTGGCGCGCTGGCTCGCGGCCCGGCGCGAGGCGCCCGCCACGCTGCGCGATCTGCTGCCACCGGGCGTGATCGTGGGGGTGCCGTTCGCGCTCGTGCTGCTGCAGCCGGACCTGGGCAGCGCGGTGGTGTTCATCGCCATCCTGTTCGCGATGCTGTTTTGGGCGGGCACGAAGCCCTCCCTCCTCGTGCTGCTCGCCTCGCCCGCCATCGGCCTGATCCTCGCCTTCTCCACAGTCGCCTGGGGCATCTGGATCGCCCTGTTGTGCGGGCTGCTCTTGTGGTGGCGCCCGTACGTGTGGGAGGGACTGGCCGTGATGGCCGCCAACGTGGCCATGGGGATCGTCGCCCTGCCGTTCTGGAAGGCGCTCGCGCCCTACCAGCAGAGCCGGCTGCTCACCTTCCTCAATCCCGAGGTCGATCCCCGCAAGACCGGGTGGCACATCATCCAGTCCAAGGTGGCGATCGGCTCGGGCGGCTTCCTCGGCAAGGGCTTCACCCACGGGCCCCAGAAGCGGCTCGCGTTCCTCCCCGCCCAGCACACGGACTTCATCTTCCCCGTGGTGGGGGAGGAGCTCGGGTTCGTCGGGGTGCTCGCGGCCCTGGCGCTGTTCGCCGCCCTGATCCTGGTGATGCTGCGGATCGCGCGCCGCGCCCCCGACCCCTACTCCAGCCTGTGCGTGTTCGGGATCGCCGGGATGCTGTTCACGCACATCATCGAGAACGTCGGCATGACGGTGAAGCTCCTGCCCATCACGGGCATCCCGCTGCCGTTCTTTTCCTACGGCGGCTCTTTCCTGCTCGCCTGCAGTCTCGCGGTGGGGATCGTGCTGCGGGTCGCCTGGGAGTCGCGCCGGTCTGGCTATGCCGAGTCTTGACAACACGTTACGCCGTCGGGGCTGGCGCGCGCTTCGGGCCCCTCCCAGATTGTCCGCTTCCAGAATCCTCCTATGGCGCGAATGGCCTGGTTCAAAAAGGAACGTAAACCGCGCACGTCCGAACGGGTAAAGCTCGAGATCCCGGCGGACGCGTGGGAGAAGTGCGACCGCTGCGGCCATATCGACATCCGGGACCGGTTCCTCCGCGCCTTCAACGTCTGCCCCAACTGCGGCTACCACCGACGCATCACCGCTCAGGATTACATCGACGTCTTCGTGGACGAGGGCTCCTGGCACGAGCTCGACGCCCACCTGCGGTCGACCGACCCGCTCGGGTTCGAGAATTACCGGGAGCGGGTGGAGCTCGCGATGAAGAAGGCCGGGCCACTCGAGGGGGTCCGCACGGGGTACGCGCGGCTGGACGGGATGCCGATCGACCTGGGCGTGATGGACTTCAACTTCATGGGCGGGTCGATGGGCTCGGTGGTCGGGGAGAAGATCGCCCGCCTCACGCGGCGCTCCGTGGAGAAGCGTGTCCCCCTGATCATCGTCTCGGCCTCGGGCGGGGCGCGCATGCAGGAGGGCGTGCTGTCGCTGATGCAGATGGCGAAGACGTCCGTCGAGATCGCGCGGCTGCGCGACGCGCGCATTCCCTTCATCTCGATTCTGACGAACCCCACGACGGGGGGCGTTTCGGCCTCCTACGCGATGCAGGCGGACGTGATCGTGGCCGAGCCCGGAGCGGTGATCGGCTTCGCCGGGCCGCGGGTCATCAAGCAGACGATCGGCCAGGATCTGCCGGAGGGGTTCCAGACCTCGGAATTCCTGCTCGAGCACGGCATGGTCGACGCCGTCGTCCCTCGCAGCGAGCTGCGCGATACGGCCGCTCAGCTGTTGCGGCACATGGCCGGACGCAAGCCGGCGGAGGCGGCCGACTGAGCCGGCTGTCCTTCGAGGACGCCTGCCGCTTTCTCTTCGCGCGACAAGGGAGCCGCATCAAGTGGAGCCTCGGCCCGACCGAGGGGCTCTTGGACGTGTTGGGCCATCCCGAGCGGCGCCTTCCCTCCATCCATATCGGCGGTACCAACGGCAAGGGCTCGACCTGCGCCTACACGGCGGCGGAGCTCGAGGCGCAGGGCTTCCAGGTCGGCGTTTACACCTCGCCGCACCTGGTCTCGGTGCGCGAGCGCATCGTGGCGCACGGGGTGCCGATCGGCGAGGAAGCCTTCGCCGAGTGGACCGACTTCCTCAAGCCCCACATCGAGCGCCTGGATGCGAGCTTCTTCGAAGCCACGACCGCCATCGCCTTCGCCGACCTCGCCGCCCGGGGTGTGGACGTGGCGGTCATCGAGGTCGGGCTGGGCGGCCGCCTGGACAGCACCAACGTGATCACGCCGCTGGTCAGCGTCGTGACCAAAGTCGCCCTCGAGCACACGGACTATCTGGGTCCGGACCTCGCGTCCATCGCGCGGGAGAAGGCGGGCATCGCGAAGCCGGGGGTTCCTTTCGTAACGGGGGAGCAGGACCCGGCGGTGCGGGCCGTGCTTTGCGGCGTGGCGGAGCGGCGCGGAGCGCGCCCGGTGGTGCTGGTCGATACCCACCGCGCGCCGACCGGTCCGCTGGGGTTGCGGGGCTCGCACCAGCACGCAAACGCCTGGGTGGCCCTCGCCGCGCTGAACGCGCTGCCGCCGCCGTTCGGCCGCCCGGGCGAGCGGTGGCCGGCGAGCTTCGCACGCGCCTACGCCCCGGGCCGCTTCGATGTCCGGGGCCGCTGGATCTTCGACGTCGCCCACAACCCGGACGGCATGGAGGTCGTGGTGCAGACGCTGCGCGACGAGCGGCCGCCGCGGCCGCTCCATGCACTCGTGGGGATCCGCAACGACAAGAACTGGCGGCCGATGCTCGACCGATTGATACCGGAGGTGGATCGGCTGATGCTGACGGTGGCGCCGTCCGTGGCGCCGGAGAAGCGTTGGCTGCGCGAAGAGATGGCGAGCTGGGCGGCGACCCAGGCCGGGGGCGGGGCGGGGGCGGGGGCGGGGGCCGGCACGCCGGTGGACTTCGAGCCGGATTTCGCGCGCGCAGTGGAAGCGGTGCAGGAGGGCGCCGTGTCGGTGCTCGTGACGGGATCGTTCCACACCGTCGGCGACGCGCTCGCCCGCTTGCCGGGCTTCGCGCCCGTCGGCTAAATTGTTTCGATGCAGGGACAAGCCTTACCCGGCTTCCGCGACTTTTACCCCGAAGAACTCGCTCTCCGCAATGCCATCTTCACCACGTGGCGCGACGTGGCGCGCCGCTACGGGTTCCAGGAATACGACGGGCCGCCGCTCGAGCCATTGGAGCTGTACACCGGGAAGAGCGGCGAGGAGATCGTGCAGCAGCTGTACGCCTTCGAGGACAAAGGCGGGCGCAAGGTCGCACTCCGTCCCGAGATGACCCCGACGCTCGCCCGCATGGTGGGCGCCCGGGCCCAGGCCCTGAAGAAGCCGATCCGCTGGTTCTCTATTCCTCAGCTGTTCCGCTACGAGCGGCAGCAGCGTGGCCGGCTGCGGGAGCATTTCCAGCTCAACATGGACATCATCGGGGAGCCCGGTCCGGCGGCCGACGCCGAGATTATCGCCGCCGCCATCGACATCGCCAGGGCATTCGGACTCGGTCCCAAGGACGTGCGGCTGCGGGTCTCCGACCGCAGGATCGTGACCGCGCAGCTGGCCGGCAGATACCAGGTCACCGATGGCGAGATGCCCGGCGTGCTGGCGGGCCTCGACAAATGGGACAGGAATCCGGCCGACGCGGACGCCATCCTGAGGAAGGTTCTCCCCGCGAACGACCCCCGGATCGGCGCCATTCTCGAGTTCATGTCCGGCCTGCGGGAGGGCGCGGCCGAGCTGCGTCGATCCGAGCAGGCGGAACCTCTGAACGAGTGCATCGCGCGACTCGACGAGATGAAGTTGGCGGAGTTCGTCGAAGTGGATTTCCGCATCGTCCGAGGGCTCGCCTATTACACGGGCATCGTGTTTGAGCTGTTCGACGCCAAGAGCTCGCTGCGCGCAATCTGCGGCGGTGGCAGATACGATGACCTGATCGAGCAGGTCGCGGGCATCGATCTGCCTTGCGTCGGCTTCGGCATGGGGGACGTCGTCCTCGGCGAACTCTTGAAGGAGCACGGCAAGCAGGTCAAGGCGCCGACCGAGCTCGACGCCTTTTTAGTGGCGGTGGGCGGGGAGGACGTCGCGCCGGTCGTGCAGCTCGCCGCCGAGCTGCGCACGCGGGGAGTGTCGGTGGAGTACGCGCTGCACGGGCAGCCGATCAGGAAGCAGCTCGAGCTCGCGGCGGCGCGCGGGGCTCCCAGGGCGCTGATCCTTGGCCCCGATGAGCGCAAGGCGAAGGTCGCCATCGTCCGCGACTTGAAGACGGGGCGCCAGAAGAAGGTGCCGCTCACCAAGGTTCGCAAGGGAATCTTCAAGTAATGCCCCCGCCCAAGGCGCAGAAGATCACGCCACGCGCGCGGGACTTCAGCGAGTGGTATACCGACGTCATCCAGCAGGCGGAGCTGGCCGATCACTCGCCGGTCCGCGGCTGCATGGTCATCCGGCCCCTCGGCTACCGCATGTGGGAGCTGATGCAGGGCGCCCTGGACGCGATGTTCAAGGCGACGGGGCACGAGAACGCCTACTTCCCCCTGTTCATCCCCCAGAGCTTCCTCGCGCGCGAGGCCGAGCACGTGGAGGGATTCGCGAAGGAAGTGGCGATCGTCACCCACACGCGGCTGCGGGCGACGGGGAAGGGGGGCGCGGGGGCGGTGGAGCCCGATCCCAGCTCGGCCTTGGAGGAGCCGCTCGTCGTGCGTCCGACGTCGGAGACGATCATCTACGCGATGTTCGCGAAGTGGATCCAGAGCTACCGCGACCTGCCGCTGCTCCTGAACCAGTGGTGCAACGTGGTCCGCTGGGAGTTCCGGACGCGGCTGTTCTTGCGCACCACCGAGTTCCTGTGGCAGGAAGGGCACACGGCGCACGCGACGGAGGCGGAAGCGGAAGCGGAAGCGCGCCAGATTCTCGGCGTGTACCGGCGGTTCCAGGAAGAGTGGATGGCGATGCCGGTGTTGACGGGCCTGAAGACGCCGAGCGAGAAGTTCGCGGGCGCGCTGCGCACGTATGCGCTCGAGGCGCTGATGCAGGACAACAAGTCGATCCAGAGCGGCACGTCCCACAATCTCGGTCAGAACTTCGCCAAGGCGTTCAACGTGCAGTACCAGACGGCGGCGGGGGGGCTCGAGCACGTATGGAACACCTCGTGGGGCGTATCGACGCGGCTGATCGGCGGGCTGATCATGACGCACTCGGACGACAACGGCCTCGTCGCGCCACCGAGGCTGGCGCCGATCCAGGTCGTGATCGTGCCTATCTACAAGACGGACGATGAGCAGCGCGGCGTGCTACAGGCTGCCGAGAAAGTGCGGGGCGACCTGGAAAAAACCGGCGTCCGGGTCAAGCTCGATGGGCGTCCGGAGCTTAAGCCCGGGGCAAAGTACTTCGAGTGGGAGGCGCGGGGGGTGCCGCTGCGACTCGAGATCGGCCCGCGCGACGTCGCGGCGGGGCAGGTCACGATGGCACGGCGCACGGGCGGCAAGGCGCCGGTGCGACTGGATGATCTTGCCGCGAAGGTGCCCGAGGCGCTGGCGGAGATGCAGGGGGCGTTGCTCCAGGCGGCGCGGGAGCGTCGGGAGCAGCATTCGATCCGCGGTGTCACGAAGCAGGAGTTCATCGACTTCATGAAGGCCCAGGGCGGGTTCGCCTACGGCGGCTTCTGCGGGTCCGCCGAGTGCGAGGCCGAGATCAAGGATGCGACGGCCGCCACCATCCGGGTGCTGCCCGATCCCGAGTTCCGGTCTCCCGAGGCGCCGAAGACGTGCATGTGGTGCGGCAAGCCGAGCGTGGCGGAGGCGGTGTGGGCGCAGGCGTACTAGACGGTCTCGGGCGGCGGTCCCCCCTGCGCGAATGTCGCGGCAGTAATCTGGTAGACGATGCTGTCGTGACCGTTTGCGTCGGGCCGCGACCCCACACGGACGGCGCCAAGTTTCTCAACGGCACGCTGCGAACGGCGGTTGTGGAGGCCGACGAGGAAGACCACGTGGTCTACGAACCTGAATGCATGCCGAAGCATGAGTTGCTTCATTTCGCCATTGTAACGACCGCCCCAGTGAGACCTCGCTAAGAACGTCCAGCCGATCTCGACTTCGCTCCTGTCCCCGTCGTAAGCGTGGAACCGTGACGATCCGATGATTCGGCCATCGCTCGTGTCGATGGCGATCAACGTGCCGCCACACTCCAAGGCTTCACGGAAGAAGGTCCGGAAGTGCTCCTGCTGGTAGCGATCCTTCGCCGGATGTTGCTCCCAAATGAGGGGGTCCGCGGCCACGAGGAAGAGATCATCGAAATCCTCGGCTCGAAGCGGCCTGAGCTCGAGGAGCTTGCCTTTCAGGACGGGCTGGAGGTCGAACGGCATACTTGAGGCTGTCCCGGGAGTCTGGGTGTGCGAGGTCTGTCGCCGGCCGCCAGCTTCAAGCGCTTGTCAGGCCGTGGCATTCGGGCGCCGCAGGGCTCGCCACGTCCAAGTGGCGCCCAGGGCATCGACTATTCCGAAGAGGAGGATAGGCCACCGCACCCATCCGGCCGCGACAAAAATGAGAAAGAACGCGGGCACGGTGAACCGAGTCAGCAGTGTAGCCCGAAAGAATGGCGTCAGCTCCGCAGCCGCCGCCGTCCAGTAATAGACACCGACGAAGGCCACGAGCATGCCGACGACTCGGATCCACACTTCGGACGTGGGTGGGAGCCCGAACGCTTGCAGCAGGGGGTTCGGCGCGATGAGAAGGACAAGAGCCAGGAGGAGCAAGTAAACTGCGAAGACTCGGATCGAACGGGCGGCAGGCGTCATTAGAGCCTTCCGGTTGGGAGAGGCGGTGCCATCGGTCTAACGGATCGGGGTTAAGCTGCGCCCTGACGCTCAGGGCGCTGTGTAGTGCCGCATGAGGACATCCTTGACAGCATTGTATGTGAACGCCACACCCCGGCGCTTCACCGGCTGCGCAAGGCTCGGGTCCGCGTCTTCCGGGTTGGTAAAGCTCGTCCACCGCCAAAATGCCCCGCCATCCACCCCGTACTGTGTGAAGAGCTGGATGAGGCTCTCTAAGGCCTGGTCGGTACTCCACGTAGGTTCCACGGGAGGCAGGAGGCCCATCTCGGGGGCCACCACACGCGCGCCGCTGCCGCTCCCGATGGTGGCCAGCACCCCCTGGAGAGTTTGCTCTGCCCACGGACCCGGATCGGCGTCTACGCACGGCAGCGACTGTGCCGTCGTGCACTTGCGGTGCTCGTAGAAAGAGAGCGCATACGTCCGTTCGGCGTCGGGGATCCCGAGATTGTCCAGAATCCCCTTCAGCACGGCAATCGGCTTCCACAGGTGCCCATCCGTTGCCTCGGGCCCGGCCGGCGCCTCGCTCTCGACGAAGAAGTCTCCGACGATCGCCTCAGCAGACAGCTTCCGAGCAGGAACGCTGAGCGAGCGAGCATAGCCAATCGCCCACTGGACGTACTGCGCGGGCACCGAGGTCGGCCCCAACCAGAGCGGCGGCTCGGCGGGGGTACCACACGCGTCCGCCGTCCCGTCTCCATTCGTATCAACGAAGTGGGTGTTGCCTTCGAAGAGGACGAGCTCGAGGGCGGGATGGAGCTTGACAGCGCCCAAAATCGCTCCCAGCCAGGTCGCCGAGTTCGTGGGCGGTTGCTCCTCCATGTGCGTGTTCGTGAGCCGCAAGAGGATCCGCATCCCCTTCGCGTGGGCGAGGTCAAACAAGGCCACCAGGTTCTTGAGCTCCGTGGAGGTGGGCTCGGGCCACTGCAGCCCTAACACGGGCTGGATATTGCACGTGGGGAAGGCCTCGCCACCGGGAATGTACACCGGGTCGGCGGTGCGCAGTTCATAGGTGATCGTGTTCACACCTATCTCGCGCATCGTATCGAGCTGGAGCGCTACCTCGGCGGCCACCGTGCTCCCGACGACCGCATCGAACTGGTCGAAGTTCTGGATGACCTGACCCGGCGAGTACTCGGCGGGCCAACCCCGTCGCTCGAACTGGACGTACAACCCCCGCACCGGCAACGACGACAAGTTCGCCGGGCCGAGCTTGTCAGTTCCGCAGCCCACGGAGCTCCCGATCGCGATACAGACTGCGATCCAGAAGACCCAGGTGGCAGCGTCGGGAGCTGGGCTGCTCGTTGGCGAGCATCCTGTCTGGGGAGCGGCAAGCGCGCTCATCGGCCTCGTTCGAGATAGCCGCAGCGGATCGGCACGGTCAAGGATGCGTCGAGAACTTGCCCAGTCGCTGACCTGCACCTCAGCGTGACTCGCGCCCTACAGCGCACGAAGCGGACCCACCGGGAGGAGCCGGTGGCGCTGGTGCCGGTCTAGCGGATCGCGGCTAACCTGCGGGGGGGTCGCCTGCCGGCGCAAGAGGAGTGGACGATAGTCCGTGCGCGCCAGGGCACAACACTCATGGTTCGCGTAGGGCGATCAGCGCCCGCCAGCTTCAAGCGCTTGTCAGGCGGCCAAGCATTGCCTAGTGAAGCCACTGTGCGACCCCACCGTGATGTGAGCAGGTGCCACGACGACTCCGACTGAAACTGTAAGTCCCATCGCGGCACCGCGCGGACGCGCCCGGAGGTGGAGTGTCATTTGGAGTCCGCGTTGGTGACGGAACCCACTCCCCGCGGGAGTTGACGTATCCCGGTCCAGTGCGTTGTGTGACCGGGCTCGGCTGGGAAGTGAGATACTCCTGAAGCACGTACCCGGAAAGGCGACCCGTCGCGATACTGCACCACCCCGCCGAGCACGTGTAGAGGCGGACAGGAGCCGCGGCGTCCACCCGTCCCAGTCCCTGTGCGTTGGCGAAGGGCTTCGCCCGGACGGTGACGATGGTCGTCGTGTAGGCGAGTGTGTCTCGAGCACTCGTCGTATCCTGACCACGAGCAGATGTCGTCGCGAGGGCAAGACTGAGGAATGCGAGGAAACGCAGTGAACGCATGCCGAGCCTCCCATACGCTAGAGGCTGTTTGGAGTTGGCCGCCTAACGGCTCGCGCTTAAGATGCGGGCGACTCGCCCGCAGGCGCATCTGTCGTTGAACGATAGTTCGTTCGCGGCCGCGCACAACACTCCGCTTCCCCAAAATGTCAAACGCCCGACAGCGTCAAGCGGCTTGTTAGGCTGCGGTGTAAGCGCGCCGCCTCCGACCTAGAAGCCGATCGAGATGCCCATCGAGAGACTGTGTGTCACCGCAACCGCTTCCACGACCGTGACGGCAACATACCAGATTCGGCGCGGGGTCTTCGGCAGCAGGAAAGCTGCACCGTTCCACGCCAGGTAAAGCGTTTCCATAGTGTTCACGTGACCCTCGCTTGGGTGATGGCCGAGAAAGGGATTGGCCTCAGCCCAACGGCTCGGGTTATCGGCAATCCGAAGCGCCTGCGACCAGCCGGCTATGATGAGCGCGGTCGAACCCACCGCGAGACCGTAGTCGACAGCCGTACGATGCTGGGCTGCCGCCAGACTCGGCAGCCCAAGCAGCATAGGCAAGACGAGCATTCGGCGCCAACCTAGGCCCGAATTCGTGCGGTTCTCTAACCTGCAAGCCACGAAGCTGCGAGCCTGCAGCCTAATCGCGCGGTTCATCTCGGAACCCCGTGAAAATGCAGCAAGGCAGCCGAACTACTTGCTCGTCTTACAGGCAGCTGCGACGCGGCTGCTATCGCTTGGGATGTAGATTGCGACCGCATTGCCCTTCCGGTTCGCGCTGGTGCCGAAGATGCTGCTTGCGATCTTGGCGCCGGTGCTCGGGTCCTTCATGGTCCCAAGAATCAGCCCGTTCGCCCCTAGCTCGGCTGCCTTCTTCCGCTGGGAGTTGATCATCCCGCTCTCCGACGTCACGTCGCTTCCGCCCTTCGAGTTCAGCACGGCGACCTCAGTGTACGGCCTACCTACCTTGCTCGTGTCAGTGAATACCTGCACTCCATCGGGGCAGATCGGAGCAAGTTTGAGCGACGGGTTCAACAGAGCGGCATTGGTCGAGACACAGGCAGCGAGGACGAGGACGGCGAAAGCAATCCTGGTGGACATGACGACCTCCCGACGCGCGAGGGAAGCCAGAACGGGACCCAACTGGACCACCTAAGAAAGGTCCCACAATGACCAACTTGGGAGGAAGCGACCACGCGGGATAGGGCGTTTTTGCGGCAGGGACGGGTGGGAATGCGACATACCGCGTCGACCAGCACCCGACTATCTTGCGCCAGCGGCTAGCCGCTCTGACAACGACTCTATTCCTGCGAGGACACGCTAACTCATTGCCCCGATACTCCTTCCGACAATGGGCGCAGGCGTACTAGGGTTCGATCCCGCGCTGCTCCGCTCCATCGCGGAGCGCGTGGGCACGCCGGCCTACGTCTACAGCGCGAACCTGATCCGGGCCCAATACCACGCCCTGCAGGACGCGCTCAAGGACGTGCCCCACCGCATCTGCTACTCGGTCAAGGCGAACGGCAACATCGGGGTGCTGCGCGTGCTGCGTCAGCTCGGCGCGGGCGCCGACATCGTCTCAGCGGGAGAGCTTAAGCGGGCGCTCGCCTCGGGCTTCGATCCCGCGAGCGTCGTGTTCTCGGGCGTGGGCAAGACCGCGGCCGAGCTGGAGGAGGCGATCCGCGCGGGTGTCGGATTCCTCAACGTCGAGTCCACGAGCGAGCTCGAGGCCGTCCAGGCGGCCGCGAAACGGGTCGGGAAGAAGGCCTCCATCGGCATCCGCGTGAATCCCGACGTGGCCGCGGACACGCACCCCTACACGAAGACGGGCGAGAAGACCGCGAAGTTCGGCGTGCCGTTCGACGAGGTCCTGCACGCGGCCCAGCGCGTGGCTGCGGACCCCCTGCTCACGCTGCGCGGGCTCGCCATGCACCTCGGCTCCCAGATCACCGACGTCGAGCCGTATCACCGGGGCACCGTCAAGCTGCTCGAGCTGGTGGCGGCGATCCGCGCCTCGGGCATCACCACGCTCGAGGCCCTGGACGTCGGCGGCGGCCTCGGCGTGCGCTACCACAACGAGCGCGCACCCAGCCCCGACCAGTTCGCCGCTGCCGTGGCGCCGCCCATCAAAGCGGCGCAGCTCGCCTTGATCTGTGAGCCGGGCCGCTACCTCGTCGCCAACGCGGGGGTGCTCGTGACCCGCGTCCTCTACCGCAAGCACTCGGGCGGCAAGGACTTCGTGGTCGTGGACGCGGGAATGACCGACTTCGTGCGGCCGAGCCATTATAACGCGCACCACGAGATCATCCCGCTGACGGACGGCGCCCGCGAGGAGGAGACGGTCAGCGTCGTGGGGCCGATCTGCGAATCCGGCGACTTCCTCGCCCTC
>Ga0209159_1000374_pt1 | contig 41440 bp, 38 predicted proteins | sample GraSoiAngelo_144_FD_185901 | JGI IMG/M metagenome (GOLD analysis project Ga0209159, IMG submission 185901) | Grasslands soil microbial communities from the Angelo Coastal Reserve, California, USA - 14_1009_02_40cm (SPAdes) (version 2) | ecosystem: Environmental > Terrestrial > Soil > Grasslands ...
GCCTCGTCAGCAGCGCTTTGGACAATACACACGTTCGATGATGAAGGGACTCGGGGTGCCAGTGATGAATCAGTTTGGACTTCGTCCGGCCCTCGTCAAAGGCACAAGACAGATCGCTCCGCTCACAGTCAATCGAGACCTGGATGAGCTAGGACTGCTTAACGGCGTTACCACGTTTAACTTTCATCCTCACTTGCCACACTATGCGATGACCGGGGCAGACGCAAAATCGGTCCACGTCCTCACGCGACAACCCATTGATCTTGAACGGCCGCATCCTTTCGTCGAAGCGGGCAACACCGAATTCAACTCGTGTATCTGGATGCCACCTAATACCCAGCGCGCAGGGCACATCCTACTGGCGGACTCCACGATCTTCACTACGTTGTTTGGTGGCGTCGAGTCGTTGGAGACGTTTTGGAAGAATCTTGCGATGCTGCCGCTGGCCAGCGCAGTACGCGCCAAACAACCTCAGGCTGTCGCCTAATCCGAAGGCGGAGCGCGACGGGGGAGGTCAAAAGGGGGATCTTGAGCAAGGCAGTCCCAATCACGATGTTAACCTTCGTGCTGTCAAGCATGCTGGCAGTTGGTTTGAGTCTCACCGTGAGAGAGATCCTTGCTCCGCTGCGCAACTATAGGTTGATTGTTCTTGCGCTCTTGGCGAACTTCGCTTTGATGCCGTTAGCAGCTCATGTCATCACAAAGCTGCTGCGGCTTGACCAACCCCTCGGCATTGCTCTGCTGTTGCTAGGCACAGCGGCTGGCGCGCCGTTCCTCCCACTCTTGGCCCGAATCAGCAAGGGGAACCTCGCCTTCGCCGTGGGTTTAATGGTGTTGCTCATGGTTGTGACAGTTGGATACATGCCGCTGGTGTTGCCGCTGTTGCTCGAAGGGGTTTCCGTCGATCCGATGAAAATAGGGCGCTCGTTGGTTTTCCTGATGATGCTCCCTTTGGCAATAGGGCTTCTGGTAAGAGCGCGTTTGGGGAGACTAGCTGCAAAGGTACAACCTTCGCTCAGCCGAGTTTCTATTCTGAGCCTGATTGTTCTGATTGCGCTCTTGTTGATCACGAACATGCAGAACGTACTGAGCCTATATGGGACGCGGGGGGTTTTGGCTAGCATCTTCTTCGTCGCCGCAGGCTCTGGAGTCGGATGGGTGCTGGGCGGGCCTCAGTCAGACACTCGAGGGGTGATGGCGCTCGGTACCGCACAACGGAACATCGCAGCAGCGCTGGTGGTAGGCGGCCAGAACTTCAACGATCCAAAAGTTATCGTTATGGTCGTTGTGGTTGCGATTGTCGGACTACTCTTGCTAATGCCATTAGCACGCTATCTGGCGAAGCGGTCTCAGCTCGCAAGTAACCGGAGTAGCAACGCCTCGAAACTTCAGTCCTTGGAGCAATCCGCAGCCGATGGAGCTCGACGCGGCTTGTGACGCGAAGTTTTTCCAGTCTGAGTACCGTGCCACTTCGTTTGTTGGCTGCCATCTGCATAACTGCTCTGCCCGCCCTGTCCCAAGTCAGGGGTGTTTACCCGCTTGGTATGAGCGCAACCAACTCCGGGGTTACGCCCGAAACCGGCATCTCTTACGTTAATCAATTTTTGTTCTACTCGCGAGATCAGGCAAAGGGGCCGAATGGAGAGGTCCTAGCCACAGGTCAGAACTCGGTGATGATGGACATGAACAGCCTGGTCTGGGTCAGTAAAAGAAAGATAGACTTTCTTGGCGGTCCGCTGTTTTCCATGTCAGCCACCATCCCGATCGCCAACAACTCGCTCACCTCGGACATTGAGGGAGGAATCGGCGGTGGTGGTGGGCTGGCCGACTCGTATTATCAGCCGTTCATTCTCGGCTGGCGCAAAGAGCGCGCTGATATTCGGGCCGTCTACGGATTTCTTGCTCCTTCCGGGAGATTCCATGTCGGCGAAAGCAACAATGTCGGCTCTGGCTACTGGACTCATGCCTTCTCATCTGGCCAGACCTTCTACCTCAACGCGAACAGAAGAACCGCAATCTCTACGTTCCAGATGTACGAGATCCACACGACTCAGCAGGGTACGCAGATCCATCCGGGCGACACCTTAAACCTCGACTATTCGTTGACACATGTGCTGTCATTGCAACACGACTTGAATCTTCAAGTGGGGTTGGTGGGCTACGAGCAGTGGCAGCTTACCGACAAGACTGGACCGAGTATCACTCCCGCCCAGTCTTCTGCGCATTATAGGGTCAACGCTCTTGGTTTCGGATCGAGTTTGATGTTGCCGGCACGGAAAGTGAGTGTAGGCGTCAAGTACTTCAAGGAATTTGAGGACAGGTCAACATTTCAGGGATATTCACTTCAGATCACGGCCAGTATCAAGTTCTAGTACGGATGGCGCACTTCTAACACACGTCGACGGTTGAGAGTTTGTGTGGTGATCCGCGCAGGCCGACGCCGCCCGCATCCGAGACACTGGCAGGATCTGGCCAAATTGGTAGGCATCCAGGGGGATGGTAGCTTTACTTCGCTGACTTTCGTCCATTCTGGGAACTGTCCTCTGCAGCGCCATCGAGTTTGCGAGAATGGCAGAGGCTTGTGCCAAGCGGGCGTGGGCCGGGCGAGCCGACCTGCATTATCGACATTTGGATGGAGTGCAGGGTTGCGCCGAATGCCGCGTCTCGAGTTCTCTCCCGGACCCGAGTGTCGCAGAACCGATTGGCCACCACCAACGCATTCCGGAAAACGCCCACTTCCTGCAAGTCACTGAAAGTTGCCGAGACTGGTAGTTCTGACAGTGTCACGCTAGGACTCTTACTAGCTAGCCTAGAATCGCTGTTTTACCAGAGAATGGCAATCTCCCTAAAAAGCGTGAGCTAATTGACAGGGTCTACAGGACGAACCGTAGCGTGACGTCCCCTTAACAGTCGCGTATGTCCAATTCGATTCAGTTGCGATTTTTCCAAGATGGATGCGGCTACCCGCATTCAACGTTTTACGTTCCCGCGCTTCCCATTGTTTTTACATTATTCGTTCTGCTCCAGAACACTCTTCTGGCGCAAGCCCCAGCGGGAGGCATCCGAGGAGTAGTTAACGACGTTAGCGGCGCGGTCGTGACGAAAGCGAGTCTCCGAGTCAGCCAGCCGCAGTTTGGGGGCGGCCGGGTCGCGGGGACGGATGCTTCCGGCCGGTACTACATAACTAATCTCGAGCCAGGGGATTACGAGATCGAGGCGTTTGCCCCCGGCTTCGATATAGAAGTGAAGCTTGTCAGGCTGCTTGTCGGGGACCAGTTGACGGTCAATTTTCAGCTGCATCCGGGATCGGTCCACGAACGAGTCCTGGTAAGCGGTCAAACATCTGGCATTAACACCAGCGAGTTTGCCGTAAACGGCAGTGTGAGTCAGGTTCAGATTCAGAACCTGCCGCTTAATGGTCGCAACTTTCTTGAGCTAGCGCGCCTCGAGCCCGGCGTAAGCGTGACATTAGTGTCAAATCCCGGAGCCTTCGCCAACAACTATTCGCGTGTTTCCATAGCGGGAGCTCAGTACCTGCTGACCCAGGTTTCGGTCGATGGGGTCACAGTGAATGATCGCATGAATGGGGGAACGTCTCAGAACTTCTCGCAAGAAACCGTGCAGGAGTTTCAGGTCGAGCGATTTAGCTTCGATCCTGCATCAGCGATGAGTGGCGCTGGCGGAATCAACATCGTTACTCGCCATGGCACCAATAATCTCCACGGCGCCGCGTTCTTCTTCTATCGCGATCACAATATGGCCGCCTATCCTGCCCTTCGTCGAGACCTCAAGCATCCAGACCCATTTTTTGCGCGGAAGCAGTCGGGTTTCAGACTTGGTGGCCCTCTAAGAAAAGACCGAGTCTTCTGGTTCACGAACTTTGAGCACGACTGGCAAACCGCCGCACTTGCAGTACAGAACAATCACCCTATCTTTTCCAAGCTCGACGTAGTCTATCCCAGCCCGCTTACGTTCAACCAGTTCAATCTACGAGTTGATGGCAAGCTCGACAACGCCAACAGCGCCTTCGTCCGCGTCAGCCAAGACAAGAACAACAACGTAGCTCCGGCTTCCGTAGGCATTTTCATGCCTTCGAATTGGGTGTCAAGTCACAATTCCGCTCTTCAGATTGAAGCCGGGGAAACGTCAGTCCTCAACTCCAAGATCGTGAATGATCTGCGCTATGCCCACAGTTACCTGCACAGCCGTGCTGATCCGGTTACGTCACAGAACTGTTCGGATCCAGTAGTTTGCATTGGTGTGGGAGGACCTGAGATCCTGCCCTTTGACGATCCCGCATTTCATATTGGGAATCGCCCAAGCGTTCCGCTCGCCATATTCCCGACTACGAACCAGCTGCTCGATGTACTGACCTGGCAACATAACGGGCATTTGCTTCGCCTTGGTGGGGACTGGGAACATGTTTCTCTGCACGGCTACCGAGGGATCTATGAACCGGCGCAAATCATCTTGTGGGGACCGACAAATCTGCTGCAATCACCATCGCTTTACAACGCTTTGCCTGCTAGCTTGAGAGATCCCACAGCGCCTCCCCCCACGCTGGAAGACATTCTGCAACTGCCATTACGCAGCTTCATAACGGGAATTGGAAACGTTAGTTTCCCAGGACCATACCACTCGGATAGCACATCTCACAGCGATTTGTGGCGATTTCATGCGCAGGATTCGTGGTCTATGCGTCGTGGCTTGACTCTCACCTTTGGGGCTGCGTATTCGTATCAGACAAACATCTATAACCAGGATCTGAAACGACCTGCTTATCTCAGTCCCATATTCGGTGGGGACGTGCGACCGCCGCATCGCGGCGCCAGTGTGATCGATCCCTCGGCCGGTCTGGCCTGGAATGTGCAAAACAAGGGCAAAACGGTCGTACGTGGCGGCGGCGGAATCTATCACGACGAAGTCTCTTTTTTTGTGCCCCTTCTCGAGCGTGGCGCGCTCGGACCGTCCGGCAACGAACGCGTTCCGGTCGACGGTTCAGTCGTCGGCCTTAGTTTTCTGAGCCAGCCTACGACTTTCCGCGGGCAAGATCTGCTTCCAATCCTCCCGACCATCCGTTCCACGCTCGCGTCCAAGCTGGGCAATGGAACCGACCCAACGGTGAGCACGGTCCAAGTCATCAAACAGGCTGATCAGCTATTCGGTCCTGATCACACGACGGCCTACGCAATCCACGCAAATGCGGGGATCCAACAGGAACTGACGCCAAGTCTAACTTTGAGTGCTGACTACGTCATGCGGCGTTACGTGCACCTGGGCGGATTTCAGGGGATATTCTCCGTTGATCGCAATCAATTCAATCGTCCGCATGTCACCGGAGTGGATCCGAATACTGGCGTTGTCTCTTTTGTCCGCGATCCCGTAATTCCGCTCTGCACACCGGCGCAAGCTGCGGCACTTAACCCCCTAGACCAATGTTCTACTGGGGCCATCACTGTCTATGGTGGTGATGCAAACTCCCGTTATCAAGCACTCCAGGTAAAACTGGACAAGCGATTCTCTTCACGACTGCAGTTCACCGGCAGTTATGCGTTAGCTAAGAACACCGGTTTCGTTGCGGTCACGCAATACAACAATCCTGCGCTCGATTACGGAAATGTCGGCACGCCACGGCACACGCTGATCGTCAGTGGCGTCTACGAAATCCCGGACGTTTCTGCTCAATCGCGCATTCTGCGCGGTTTGTTGAACGCGTGGACGGTAGCGTTTATTTCTGAGACCGACAGTGCGCCTCCGCTCGACACCACGCTATCGGGACTGGACCTTGACGGTGACGGCATCAGCACGACCTTGCTACCCGGAATCAACGGTCACAACCTGCTTGGACAGGGTCTCAGCCAATCCAGATTGCGAGCTTTGGTGGCGCAATTTAACGCGTGGATTGAAGCGCGTACGAGAATTATTACTAATCCCGATGGCACGCAAAGCGTGATCAGGCCGCGTACGCCATTTAATCAGATCATCAGCCCGATCGTGCTGCCTGGAAAGATTTGGGCAGGCGACAGCTTCATCTCGCAGGACGTCCGCTTGACTAAAAAGTTTAATATTAAAGAAAAGGTGACGCTGTCCCTGATTGGCGAGGTCTTCAATCTTTTTAACGTCGCAAATCTGACTGGCTATAGCAGTGTGCTGAATCAACCAAATTACGCTCAGCCAAGTGCACGTGCCGGACAGGCATTCGGGACCGGCGGTCCGAGAGCTTTCCAAGTTGCCTCACGTGTGGAGTTCTAGCATGTGTCTTCATCAAAAACAAAGGAAGCTTTACATTCGGTCGCTCGTTCCCCTGGTGATTGTCTTGTCTGTTTCCGGTTTTGCGGCGGATGGGCCTGCCGCTGAACCCCAAAGGGCAGTATTGGCTCTGTATGGCAGCAGGCCAGACTTACCTTCCAATGTCATAGTAGATGAGATCATACGATCAACTTTAGAACGAGAATTAGGCCCGCGTCTGGACTTCTACGCAGAGTTTCTTGATACGGCGAGATGGCCGGAAGGTGAGGCCCAAGTTGCAGTTCACGAATTTATTCGCCGTAAGTATGCGCAAAGAAAACTCAGCGTGATCATTGCAGTCGCCCGGCCGGCAATCAATTTCATGCGCATTTATGGTGATGAACTGTTTCCAGGTGTTCCAATCGTCGCCTACGGAGACTCGGATGTCCTGCGCAATTGGGAACCAGGGCGACCCATTACGGGCTCGCTCGCCAAGATTGAGCTAAGCGCAACCGTAGAACTTATACTCCGCTTGCAACCTGGGACTCGAGAAATTCTCGTTATTTCCGGCGCCTCTGACAGCGACCGATGGCGCCAGTCCGATGCTCGACGCCAGCTCGATCGGCTTGAGAAAAGGGTGAAGTTGACGTATATGGACGCCGGTAGCGTGCAGGATTTCGTGAGAACCGTGGCGCAGGTTCCCGACGGAACGGTGATTTTTTTTCTTACCATGTACCAAGATTCAGCGGGAAACAAATTACTTAGCCATGAGGTGCTCGCTCGGATTGCAAAAGAGGCACGGGTTCCCGTCTACAACCAGACTGCCACCCATGTTGGTTTGGGAATTGTTGGTGGCGTTGTTTTCGATCCCGAGATTCTAGGCCGCGAGACCGCCCAACTTACGCTCCGCCTTTTGCGGGGAGAACGCGTTCAGGACCTTCCTATCCAAGAGAGCAAGTCAATAGTTCCTATGGTCGACTGGAGGCAACTGCGGCGCTGGAAACTCGACGAGAAGCGGTTGCCTGCGGGAACCGTCGTGCGGTTTCGCGATCCCAGCGCCTGGGAATCCTACAAGGGGTACATGATCGGCGGCGTTGTTCTGATCTTGGCTGAAACCCTACTAATTTTCGGGCTGGTATGGCAGAAGGCAAGGGCAAAACGTGCAGAAACCCAGCTGCGCGAGAGCGAGGGGCGTTTCCGTCTGGTCGCAAATACCGCACCTGTAATGATCTGGACGGCCGGGACGGACCGCAACTGCAGCTACGTCAACAAGACGTGGCTGGACTTCACAGGCCGCCCACTTGAGGCGGAACTTGGCGACGGTTGGGTGGAAGGAGTTCATCCGGACGATTCGAACCGCTGTCTGCAAACCTACACCGAAGCATTTAACCGAAGAGAGTCGTTTGAAATGCATTACCGGGTGCGGCGAAGAGACGGAGAGTATCGCTGGGTTCTCGGCTACGGTGTGCCAAGATTCAACTCGGATGGTACTTTCGCTGGCTACATCGGCTCTTGCGTAGACATCACGGAACGGAAGCACGCCGAGGAGAGTCTCGCCACCATTGGGCGCAGATTGATTGAGGCGCATGAAGCGGAGCGCACCTGGATTGGAAGAGAGCTTCACGATGACATCAATCAGCGCCTCGCGTTGTTAGCGATCGAACTAGATCGATGGAGTCAGCATGCTTTGACCAATGAACTCACTGAGCTAGTTCGCCATGCCCGGGCGCGTATCACAGAAATTGCCGAGGATGTGCAGGGACTATCCCACCGCTTACATTCTTCGAAACTCGATTACCTTGGCCTGGCCACCGCGGCTAAGAGCCTCTGCAGAGAGCTCTCCGAAAAAACTAAGGTTGAGATTGTGTTCGAACATGCAGGTATACCACACACTCTCTCGAAGGAAGTCTCGCTGTGTTTGTTCCGAGTTTTACAAGAGGGGCTGCAGAACGCCGTGAAGCACAGCGGTGTTCGGAGCTTTACCGTGGATCTCCAGGGCACAGAAGAGTCGATCGAACTCACAGTGGCGGACTTTGGAAATGGCTTTGCAGAACAAGAAGCTTGCACTGGCCACGGTCTGGGCTTGATCAGCATGCGCGAAAGGTTGCAATTGGTGCACGGCGAGCTTTCAGTGAAATCGCAACCTGGAGCTGGCACTACGATTCGCGCTCGCGTTCCGTTGAAAACTGACGAATATCGCGCAATGGCCGGATAAGCACTCCATGAATTTATCTATGCGCTTGCGCAACGACCTGAATTGCGGAATGTAGGATTCTGGATACAACCGGCAACTCGAGTTTCAGAGTCGGGTTGACGTTGTTAAAAGGGGGACTCCTTGGAAACATCATCAATCCGGGTTCTCGTGGTCGAGGATTCGGAGGAATTTCGTAAATTTATTTGTTCAACGCTTGGAGAAAGACCGGAATTGCAGATCGTCGGCGAGGACACTGACGGACTACAAGCGCTTCAGAGAGCGGACGAATTGCAACCGGACTTGATTCTGCTCGACATCAGGCTTCCATCGCTAAACGGAATTGAAGTCGCTCGACAAATCCTCAAGCTCTCACCCAAATCCAAAATACTATTTGTAAGCCAAGAATCTTCTACCGATGTGGTGCGGGAAGCCCTTGGTACGGGGGCACATGGCTACGTCGTCAAGACTGACGCGGGAGGTGAACTGCTGATTGGGGTGAGCAGTGTTCTTCGAGGCGACCAGTTTGTCAGCAGAAGGTTTGCGGGTCATGATTTCGTTGGAGCTTCGGATGCGGTAGCCTCCCTAGAGTTCCGAACGCAGAGTGCTTTTGAACCACTCCGGCTGAATATGAAAATAGCCCGTCGCCACGAGGTGGGGTTCTATCCTGACGACGCAAGTCTGCTAGTTGATGTCACGCAGTTCATCGGGACTGCTCTCCAGGCCGGACATGGGGCTATCGTTGTCGCGACCGAGTCACACCAAAACAGCCTTCTTCCGAGATTGCAGACACATGCCGTGGATATTGCCGCCGCTATTGAGCAGGGGAGATACATCTCGGTGGATGCTGCCGACGCGCTCTCGGCATTCATGATCAATCGGATGCCTGATCCAGCTCGATTTTTGAAGCTCTTTGGTGATCTCATCGTGACAGTAGCAAAGGCTGCGAAGGGAGAGCAAGCCCGCGTTGCAGTTTTCGGAGAAGGTGTTCAACTCCTGTGGGCACAAGGTAACGCAGAGGCGGCGATTCGGGTCGAAAGGCTCACGAATCGGATAGCCAAGGCATACGACGTGGATATTTTATGCGACTATTGTATGGGTACCGTTCAGGGCGGGATGGACAGCCACGTTTTCCAAAGAATCTGTGAGGAGCATTCAGCGGTTTATTCCCGCTGAAATGCTTATCGAACGGAGCTATGAAGCCGGGGGGGCCTACAACCGCCCAAAGTGTCAACCAACTGGTAACGAGACCGGTTTCAGATCGCTTTACCTCCTATCCCGTGCGCGTCGTCACGGGATAGGAGATAGAGCGTTTCAAAGTTGCACCCCGTTACTGGTTGGGAAACGAGTAGCGTGCGGGGCAGGGCGAGGTGAGTGCGCGGGCTCGTGCGACTCGAAAATGTCTCAGTGGGACACATATGAGTGCCGCGATTGAGCAGGGCCGATATATAGCGTTGGACAACGATGAGACGGTTGCCACATTCATGGTCAACGATTTGCCTGATCCGGCCCAATTCTCCAAAGTCACAGACGATCTGATTGCGAGAACGGCAAAGAGCGTGGAAGGAGAGCATGCTCGCGTTGCGGCTTGTGGAGAATGTGCTCCTCTACTTTGGGAGCGCGGCAACACAGAGGGAGCAGTTCGGCTGGAACGGTTGTGGGACGAGATAGCCAGATCATACGGAGTGCAAGTTTTCTGTGGATATCCACTGGGTAGTTTTCAGGGTGGAACCGGGAGCTATACATTCGAGAGAATCTGCGCGGAACACTCCCGCGTTCTTTCGTGGTGAGGGGACTTTTTCTTTCGCGAAAGGTCACGTTACACCCTCGGTGGGGACCACAGCACGCCTTGAACGGGCAGATATCCTCCACATTCAAGATTACCTTTGCAACGACCCGGCTTTTCTGCATTTACGCGCTCTTGGTTTGTAGGCGCGTAAGTCCTTCCACCAAGGCGTGCAACTCATTCTTCGGAACCACGAACTCAGCAAAGCCGCAATCCAAACAAGGATTCGCAAATCCTTTTGGGTAACGGTGAACTCCGCCCGCAATGCCAATAGCCCACAAGCTTCGGAAGGACCCACCCAGAACAAACGCTGAGCCGTGGCAGTTTGCACGCACCCGCTGCAGAATCGAGTCTAGCCGTCGAATGGTAAGATTTGAGTTTCTTGATCCATTTATGATCCACGAACTGTTTCCAACCCCTACTGAAACCGCTTTCGGTAGCCATCCGTGTTGCGTGGTTTCAATAAGTTACGAGAAGCGTAGGCCCTTGTACGGCAGGATTGTGCTGGAAAGCAAGTAAGTGCCGGGCGCAGGGAGCACGATGCCGACGCCAGGGGGAAAACGCCAAGCAACTGTCTTTATCCTGTGTGGAGACATTTTGCGATTCACGGTTGTGACCCTGGTAGCGTGCCCTGCGGCAAGCAATTCGGCCGTTGGGGAAGGGATGGGAAAGCAGACAGGTTGCTACGCAGATTCGATCGCCGCAAATCCGAACCGGCCCGCATACCTCCGGCGTTGAGAAGAACCAGCAGTTGAATCTGGCGTTTTCGCACGTCATTCGCGGCGGGGCTCCAGTTCACAGGGAAATTCTATGTTGAGACCCGACTCAACCAAACGACACCGGGGTTCGCTTCTTCGTTGTGGGCGCTAGCCTACACAGTTGTTCCCCGGCTGGTGATTGATGGCGGTTTTGAGGCGGGGCCCACTTCCGGCGGGCTGCATCGACACGCGTTCGTGGGAGCGACGTACTCGGCAAATCTCCACATCCCATGCAGACGAAAGCGCTCGATCCGCCAGCCCGCCGTGCCCTATCCCACATTATGATTGTTAAACCTCCAGTCGAATACAGCCCGAGCAATGCGCACGTCGTGCGGAAACAACTGACAACTCTGACAGGTTCAAGAAAGTCTTCAATCTGTTCCACTAGTAAGAACGTTAACAGTGCAAACATGGCATCGAGAGGGTGCGAAAACAAAAAATTTGTCAAATGGTTGAAACAATGGCGCGGAGCAGTCCAGAGTCACGTCTCGATGGAACAGACACACTCTGAGAAAAAGGAGGCCGACAGCAAGCCCATGCCGGACAGCAAGTCGATTGCGAGACGGAAGGAAATCATTGCTGAAGAAACGACAATGACCAACCACTAAGCGAGTAGAAGAATGAAGACAAAGTCGGATGGCGAGCGCTCTTGGAGCAAACTTCTCAGCTCGACTCTCCCCATCGTTCGATGGTTGCCGCAATACCAGAGAAGCTGGCTACGCTCGGATATGGTGGCGGGGCTGACCCTGGCAGCCTATGCAATTCCGGTTTCAGTGGCCTATGCCTCGCTTGCCGGGTTGCCGCCGCAAGCGGGTCTTTATTGCTACCTACTTGGAGGGGTCGTCTACGCAGCTTTCGGAACTTCCCGACATCTGGCCATTGGTCCCACTTCCGCAATTTCGATTCTGATCGGCTCAGCCCTCGGCACCTTGTCGGCGGGGGATGCACTGCGCCACACCAACCTGGCGGCGGCAGTAGCGGTGCTGGCGGGATTTATCGGCATCATTGCCTGGGCGCTCCGTTTGGGCAACATCGCGAACTTTGTTTCCGAGACCGTGCTTAGCGGGTTCAAGCTGGGAGCAGGGTTGGTTATCGCCTCGACCCAACTACCGAAGTTATTTGGCATTAGCGACGGGGGCAGCAATTTTTTCACTCGGATGATTGAGGTGATCCGAAACCTGCGAGATACCAATCTGGTAACTCTCGTTGTGGGGTTGGGTGCTCTCGCGCTTCTTGTTCTGGGCGAGCGGCTGCTACCCCGACGCCCGATCGCGTTGCTTGTGGTTGCGCTCTCGATCGTGGTGATGTTGTACTTTCCGCTAGGCGCCTACGGCGTGAAAGTTGTGGGCGCGATTCCCCAGGGGCTTCCACACTTCGGCTGGCCAGTTGTGCACTGGAGCGAAGTGGACAACCTGCTTGCGGCAGCAATGGCATGTTTTCTGTTGTCATATGTGGAGAGCATCTCGGTGGCCCGAACGTTTTCCCACAAGCATGGATATCCCATCAGCGCTGACCAGGAGTTGCTGGCGCTGGGAGCCGCCAACTTGGTGGCGGGAGTAGGACAAGGGTATCCGCTGGCGGGAGGTATGTCGCAATCGGCGGTGAACGAGAAGGGAGGCGCACAAACCCCGATGGCGCTGGTTGTCGCCTCCGGCGGCATCGGTGTTGTCTTGTTGTTTTTGACCGGACTGATGCACAATCTTCCGGAGCCGGTCCTGGCCGCGGTTGTGCTGGTCGCAGTGGGTGGACTGATCAGGCCCCGCGAACTCCGGCACTTATACCGGGTCAGCAATATGGAATTTCGCGTAGCCATGGTGGCCACGCTGGGCGTGTTGGGGTTCGGGATCCTAAAGGGCGTGCTGCTAGCCGCAATCTTTTCTATTCTGCTCCTGTTGAAACGCGCCTCCCATCCCAGAATTGCTCTTCTGGGGCGCCTGCCAGGAACCAACCGGTTTGCTGATTTATCGCGTTATATAGAGAGTGAAACCATACCACGCGTGGTAATGCTGCGGGTGGAAGCGGGACTGTTTTATTTCAATGCCCAGAACGTAAAGAAGGAGGTGCTGGAACGCGTGCACCAGCATGGCGCGGTAGAACTGGTGGTCATCGACCTCTCCACTTCGGCAAACATCGACCTGGCGGGGGTGCGAATGCTCAGCGAACTGAACGAAGAAGTTGCGCAAGCGGGAGCGTCGCTGGCACTGGCCGAGGTTCATGGCGACGTTCGCGATCTGTTGCAGGCGGAGGGACTCGAAGCGCGGATCCCTGGGATTGCACAGAGAATGAGAATCGCGGCGCTGATCGAGCAGAGAAAGCGAGTACTCCGCGCAGCCAGTTGAGTAACGAGATACGAAGACGTGGTCAAGAAATCCAAAGGCCAACTGGGACCGATGGGCCCGACCTGATCACAATTCTGACCTTCACCTGCTCCTTGAGCGTCAAGAAGCGGGTCTGAAGAAGGTGCACGTGCTGGTTGCAGCCTAGGTGCCAGTATTCATCTTCACCAAGGACCAGGAGATCATGTTCGAACTCGTCTATCGTTTCGATCCTACCAAGGTCACGCCGCATCACATGCCTCGGACCTCGGAAGAGGCTTGCCGACTTCTGGTACAAGGCAATCGCGATTTTGCCGAAATGACCGACACGCGTCACCCAGGTAAGAAGACCTGCGTAATCCCATTTGATCCACGGGCTTTTGGCTGGGGCGCCGGCAATGGGGGCGTGCCTACGCAGGTTCCCTTTGCTGCCGTCCTGGGATGCGCCGACGCTCGCGTCCCCACAGAAATGGTGTTCAGCAAAGGCTGCAACGAACTCTTCGTTGTGCGGGTCGCCGGCAATGTGCTGGGGCAGGAATGCTTGGGCAGCCTGCGATATGCAGTCAGCCATTTTCCCACGCTCAAGCTTGTGGTTGTGCTAGCACACGCCCAGTGCGGTGCGGTCACCGAAGCCGTGAACGTTTATCTCGAGCCACGCCGCTACATGGACATCGCAACCGATTATTCCATTCGGTCTATCGAGGACCAAATCTTAGTTGCAGTGCGTGTAGCTGCGATGAGTGTAGAGACACTTTACGGCTTTGAAGTGGTTCGTAAACCGGAGTGCCGTGCCGCATTGCTGGAAGTGGCGGTGGTCCTCAACGCTGCCTGGAGTGCCTACTGCCTTCGACAGGAATTTCGTACTCAGTTTCCCGATCTAGGTATTGTATTTGGCAACTACGACCTCATCAGCCGTCACGTGAGGCTGCCGCTCTCCCCTCCCGACGAGGTTACCGACGAAGAAAAAGGTCTGTTCGCACCACCCGAGGATGTGGAAGGATTTCGGCAGCTCGCACTGAGGCTCTGCAGCGGAAAACTCATCCAGAGCCTTATCGCTTGTACACAGCGACGTTCCAGCTAACCATAAGCTGGCAAGTTTGACAGTTCATCTCAACGTTCTTCTCGCCCATCATAAAGGAAAAGACTAGCGGCGTGGGACGCATCAGCGTAACGCGCGCCTCGCTGGGAAGGAGGTAAGTCGATGTATTACAGGAAATCCTACAAATGGGTTGTGGTTGCTGGGATATTGCTATTCACTGCGGCAGCGAGGGCAAAGGACAGCAAGCTCCGTATCCATGTCGAGCCCAAACAGGCATACATTTTTGTTGACGGAGTTCCTTTCGGCGACAGCGGCCGAAGCATTAATATCGCCCCGGGCAATCACACAATTGGTGTGTACAACTATGGTTTCACAGCACAGGTGCGCGAGGTTTCGGTAGAACCGGGAACTATCATGGGTATCGACTTTAAGCTGGATGCGGTGCCTGGCACGATTACAGGACCGTGGGGGAGAATCCAGATTGAGTCAGCCACGCGTTCCGCGGTGCTTCTGACCAGCAAAACACCGGAGTATTTTGTCGGCCACGGAGACGAATTTAACCATGGCGGAGCATTCCTGCCCTGTTGCGTTCAACAACTGGTTGTTCCTGCCGGCGCACACCTTGTGACCATTGTGGACAAAGGCAAAGAGCTGTGGTCCGGCACGGTTAATGTCGGGGCTAATGAGCGTGTAATTATCAACGCAGCCAGTGGCAAGCAGAGGGTCAAGTCATGGCATCAAGGCGGAACCATTGGCACGCTCCCGAGATTCAAGGCAGGAAAAGCAAGCACAACCGTTGCCGTTGCTCCCGTAAGTGGGAACTTAGTGGCCCAACCGGCACAGATCAACTGTGGAGACTCCTCTCAGCTGGCGTGGACGACAGCCGAAACAGTGGAGCGGGCAATAACGTCCGGCACGGAAAACATGAAGCAATCGGCGGTGAGTGGTGAAGTGGCGGTAAAGCCAATTGAGACCACCACATACGGTTTCCAGGCTTCTGGCCCTGGGGGGAGCGTTACTTCCAGCACGACAGTGAATGTGAACACAGCGGTGCAAGGCTCCTTACAAGCTTCACCGCAGGAAATTCGCTATCGCCGCATCGGCGACAAGGTCCTGGAACAGGGTTCCTCCAATCTGACCTGGAGTGCCTCGAATGCCAGTACGGCTTCGATCGACCCTCTCGGTCCAGTAAAGACGAACGACAACCATTCAGTCATGGCTGTGCCCAAACAGCAAAATGATGGACCGGTTAACGAAGTGCAAACGTACGTCTTGACGGCAAAGAACGAATGCGGGGGCTCAGACACTCAAACAATTTCGTTACGTATCACCGGTTCGATTGAGCCTATACCCGAGGTTGGGTTGGCGAGCGTGTTTTTCCCAACAGGTCACCCCGACGAGCGCCACCCGGAAGCAGGCCTTGTACAAAGCCAACAGGCGCTCCTCGCTCAAACTGCGGCAGGATTCAAGAAGTACCTCGAATACGATCCGAAGGCACGACTCAGTGTGGTTGGTAATACCGATGAGAGGGATTCTAACGCTCGAAACAAACCCTTGAGCCAGCGGCGCGCCAACCGCGTAAAAGACTATCTCGTTTCCCTGGGCGTCCCCGAGGGGAAGATCGAGACCGTTGCCCAAGGAAAAGAGCACCCGCTCGACGCCACCACAGTCAAGTCGTTGCATCAGCAAAACCCCAACAAGCCTGCTAAGTCGCTGGGAAGTTTTCGGGATCTCGTGTGGGCTTACAATCGGCGAGTCGATATCGTATTGCAGCCAAAGGGCGAAGTTTCCACCCAATATTATCCCGCTACTGTTGCGGAAGCCCCATTGTTGTTTAGCAGCGAGTGGCCGGACCGTATGGAGATCATCACCCTGGCATCGGCTAAGGACTCGCTCCCGGTGCAATCCAAACCTGAACAGAAGTAGTAGCGAATGGTCCGGTGGGGCGGGGGATACTTTCTGGGTATCCCCCGGTTCCTCCTCCCAGATCCTCCTCGGATTATTGGGCGCGCAAAGACTCCGACAGGCTTACCAGGTTTTTTGGAAGCACGCGAATGACACCTCCGCGTGGGCTGTCAATATCGGAAATGAGAAAGAACGAGATAGAAAGAGCTAACGGCAGAACGAAAAACAGAAGAACGCCCGTCCGATGGGCACCATAACCAATCAACAGATTGCAAAACACAGCGATCGAGGCCATCAGGATCCATGCCGCTACCGGGATGCGGTTCCACCACGCGGCCTGGGTGTACGCCCTGGCATTCAAGGCGTCGTTCATACCGGAAACCACGAGAGCCATGGGGGGTGTTGGCTGTTTTTCTGCCGCGTCACGCACAACGGACCATAGCTCGGTCTCAAGCCGCGTAGTATCTGTGTCGATTTGGTGAAGCTGGGGTTCCCTGCGTGTCTCATAGAACAACATCCGTTGCCGGACATATTCCTGCAGCAACTGGTGCACTCGGTCGGCGTCAGCGCCAGACAGCAGATTCGCGCGCAGGTATTCCGTGCCAATCGCGTTGGCCTCTTCCGCCTCGTAGTTCTTTCGCTGGTCATACCGGCTAATTGCCATCGAAAAGCTGAATGCGATGATCAGGCCGAGAAGCGTGAGCGTTGCGGCTACCACGGTGCTCAAGTCTTGTCGATCATCTTCGTCTATTCGCTGCAGGTGCCTGCGACAGAAGACGCCAATCTGCGCTGAAAACCAAAGCACGGCGAGAGACAATACAAGAACAAGAAGAGGAAAGTTCATTATAGTGTTCATAAGTACCTGCGCCAACTCAGCTTTTGGAGTGCCCCAACCCTCTTAAACTTGGATAGCTTTGTTTAGTGGTTATTACACGCGTGTCTTTTACCATCTGATTAGTTCGGTCTGCCCAACCATGAGTACTGCCAGGCAGCAGATACATTGTCGTAGCTTCCTCCATATCGAATGTATGCTCCACGGTTGTAGCTGAACTTCAGAGACTGATGTTTGCTCACCGGCAGCGAGACTGTCCCTCCTACTCGCGAGTTTTTCTGCAGCGTGCCCGTGTTCTCTACTCCGTTCAGGCTGCTCCGACCGCCAATCCAGAAATTGCCATCGAGCGAGGCCCAAAGTCTAGGCTTCATGTCGTAGCTCAGGTGTCCTTCGAATGCGAAAATCGGGTTTTGTGTTTGGGTATTACTACCCGAAGAAACATGATTGCGCGAGAAGAAGTCATGGTTGGTGGTGAAGAACCACACGGCTCCGTAGGTGTCGAGTACCCAGTGGCCCCAGCGTCGAGACAGGCCGAGTTCGGGCCTGAAAGCCCAGCGGTTGGCACCATAATTAATCAACTTCGTTGGGTCGTATTGGCCGGTCGGAGCTAAGAGCTTAAAACCTAATCCGATTAGAGTCTTCTGCCGCCATTTGCGGAAGTCACCCACGTCCATCGCCGGACCGCCCTTGAGATTCACGCTGAAGCGATACGAGGAGTCGAACAAACCCGACCGGTAGGCCCTGGTGTCGGCGCCACTCACACTCCCCCGGAAGTTTCCCACTCCATAGGGCAGCGAAGCGGTGAAATTCGCTGTGCGTCCAAAGAAGCGCATGGAATGAAACAGACTAAGCACCGGCACACTCACCCTCGCCTTAGTGTCGGTGATCGGGACCGTGCCGTCGAAAAGAAGCTCGCCGTCGTAGAAGGAGTAGGTCAGCGTGACGGCATTTGAATGGATAGGAGTGATGATATAGGCTCGGGGAGCCAGATCTTGAGCGTAGCCGAAGCCGACAGGCATCGCGACAAGCAAAAGCAAACCCGCTCGGCCCAGTTTCATGACAACGCATCGCGTTTCGTCCTCCGTCGTCAAATCGCCTCGTCTACAAGCGCTTGATGATCACCGCGGTCAGGTCATCTTGTTGCTTGCTCCCATTGGAGAACCTGCTGACAGCATCGTAAAGCTGGGCGATGATTTCCTGTGAAGCCCGGTCTCGCGACACACGAATTACTTCTTTCGTTCGCCGCACACCGAATTGTTCCCCCTGATCGTTTTCCCATTCGAAAAAGCCGTCGGTGGCCAGCAGGACTATATCCCCCGCATTCAACGGGAGGTACGACGGGGGGTCGGAGCTGAAAGCGGGAACAATGCCCAAGGGAAGCGCATGTGCGTTCACCTCTGTAAATCGATCTTCCTCACGGGAATAAATAAAGAGGGGACCGTGGCCGGCGGAGAGGATTTCGATATCCGGACAGCCAGGACAGCATACAGCAGCCACGAAGGTCACGAATCGGCCTGGTGTGAGATCAGATGTGAGCGCCTGATGAATGTGTTCGAGAGCAGCCGGAAGATCCTGTGTGACGCTGAAGCTGGTTCGTGCGTATGCGTGGCACACTGCCGCGAGTAATGCAGGACCAATGCCGTGACCAGTGACATCTGCTAGGCTGACAACCAGCCTTCCGTCAGGAAGGGTTTTCCAGTCAAAGTAATCGCCGCCAGTGTCATCGGCCGGTCGGTTCCAACCGGCAATGTCGAACCCTGCAATTTGAGGCCGCTCCTGGGGGAGGAGTGACTGCTGGATGGAGCGGGCCACCTGCAGATCGTGTTCGATAGCCTCCAGCTTCCGCTTGGTCTCTGCCTCCCGAAGGGCCGCCTGGACGTGCTGCCGGATTTGCCCCGCAACAGCGCCTGCCACAATTCCACCTACCAGAAGGGTAATCGCATTCAGGCTTACGCTGGTCTGAGTGACGGGGGCCGCACTACCAGCAACTGGAGGTCGCCAACCTAGGTACAAAGCGGCGCAAATGTAGGTAACACTCGCGACAGTTCCGGAGAGAATGCCGATCCCAGGATCCAATCGCAGGGTGGAGAGAATAATAAAGATAAAGAAAACGAGCACCGCTGGACTAACCAGGGGACGATAGGCAACCTCCAACTGCGTGCTGGTCAGGAATGCCATTGCGAATGCTGGGATTGCGGTTTCTACAATCGTGCTGAGAATCCAGAATCGATCAGGAAGACTGCCTTTCGCCTTCAAGGTGAGATCTACCCTGCGCAGCATCCAGAGCTCATAACTGATAACGATGGCAGCCAGGAGGAAGCTCCACACCCAAGGAGTGCTCCCAGGGGCAGTACGAATGACAAATACCCGCACGACCGTCACAACGATAAAGATGGCAACGAAGCCCAGGACAGCGAGAATGCGGAGACGCTCACTCCGCAGCTCAGCGTTCTGGAAGGCAGGCGACTTGATTTGATCTTGGTGCATGATTAACACCGAACAGTTAGTTTTCCAGGTTGTCCAAAAGCACGACTACAGATCGCGCCTCAAGCCGATAGGTGGGACCAGCGACGGCGCGCGCTGTTTTGCCATTCGACGATGTCCAGAGGCGATTCCAGAGCGGTATCGATCCAACGACACCACGGATTTCCGCCGCGGTCATCCAGAGATGGCAGTTCGAACTCAAGCCAAAGTTGACGCTCTGCTCCGCCTCGCGTTCCTTGTGACCGTAGATCTTTGGGCTTCCAACGATTCGGTCCGCGATGCGCACTACTGAACCATTCTCGCCACAGAAGAAGCTTCGGATATCGTCGCGGAAGCGGCCATTCCACTCCTTCCAACTGTCACCGATGAAACTGCCCACCTGTAGAGCCCGGCTGCATCCCAGGCCTCGGCAATAAGTTTTGTACCAGCGAGCACCGGATCGGACTCGATGTCCCACAGTACGGGAGGAGTGGACATCAAGTGACCTGCCGAGTCGCGTGAGAGGATGGATGCCAGGTCGAGGCGGAAGCCGTCAACGTGCATCTCGTTGACCCAGTAGCGAAGACTATCCACTATCATTCGACCGACGATGGGATGATTGGCGTTGAGTGTGTGCCCACAGCCGCTGTAATTGGCATACCTTGAGCGGTCTTGCTCAAGGATGTAATAAGCACTGTTTTCGAATCCGCGAAAGCTCAACGTTGGACCGTTGTGATCGCCTTCCGCAGTGTGGTTGAACACCACGTCTAGAATGACTTCGATCCCCGCGCGATGAACGGCTTTGACCATGTCGCGGAACTCATTGACCGGGCCAAGCGGGTCCTGCCGCGAACTGTAGGTCTGGTGGGGCGCAAAAAATGAGACCGGCGCGTAGCCCCAGTAGTTGACCAGCCCCGCTGGGCAATCCTGAGCATCGAACTGAAAAACCGGCAACAGTTCGACAGCGGTGATACCGAGATCCCAGAGATAGGGAATTCTCTCGATCAATCCCGCATACGTGCCGCGAATGTTCTCGTCGAGGCCGGAGCTGGGGTGGCGGGTGAAACCTCGGACGTGCATTTCGTACACGATGGTCCGCGACGAGGGTTTCTTCAGCGGCGTGTCGCCTTCCCAATCGTAGGGGTGCGGATCGATTACCACACTCTTCATGGCCGTCGCTGCGTTGTCGCCTTTCTGGCGGGCCACTTCGCGACTGTAGTTCTTGGGGACAACAACTCCACGACCGTATGGATCCAGCAAGACCTTGGCAGTCTGAGCTGCGTTCAACCAGCCTTCCCATCCGAACATCTTCGTCTGGAAAGAAGGCCGGTGGCCAAACGGTAGGATGCAAAGAGGCTGGTTAAAACCAAGGCTTGTCATGTTGCCTCCCTCAGCTTTCGATAGCGACGGATCAGAGTGCTGGTTGAGCTATCATGCTGAAGCTCGGGCTCCGTTGTGCTCTCGAGTTCAGGAATAATTCGTTGTGCTAAAGCCTTGCCAAGCTCGACGCCCCATTGGTCGAATGAATTAATATTCCAAATCACCCCCTGCGTGAACACAGAGTGTTCGTAAAGGGCGACCAATTTGCCCAGCGTTTCTGGCGTGAGCCGCTCGGCTAGGATCGTGTTCGACGGCCGGTTACCTTCGAATACCCGGTGGGGCACGAGCCAGTCCGGCGTGCCTTCAACCTTGACCTCCTCGGGGGTGTTACCGAAGGCGAGCGCTTCACTCTGCGCGAAGGCATTCGCCATCAGTATGTCGTGGTGACGTCCAAGCGGATGGAGTGGCTGTCCGAATGCGATGAAGTCGCAAGGTATGAGCCTTGTTCCTTGATGAATCAGCTGATAAAACGAGTGCTGCCCGTTAGTGCCTGGTTCGCCCCAGTAGATGGGGCTGGTTGCATGAGTAACCTCTGTCCCAATCAGCGTAACGTGCTTGCCGTTACTCTCCATCGTCAACTGCTGCAAATATGCCGGGAATCGCTTGAGATACTGCTCGTAGGGCAAGACCGCAATCGTTTCGGCACCGAAGAAGTTGGTGTACCAGACTGCCAGGAGGCCCATGAGCACCGGCAAGTTATGCTCGTAAGGAGAGGCGACAAAGTGCATGTCCATCTGATGGAAGCCGTCTAACATCGCGCGAAAATTCTCAGGACCAGTAGCAAGCATTGTGGATAGCCCGATTGCCGAGTCCATGGAGTAGCGCCCGCCCACCCAGTCCCAGAACTCAAACATATTCATCGTATCGATACCGAACTGCGCCACCTCCGTTGCATTCGTCGAGACGGCGACAAAATGCTTAGCCACTGACTTTTCGTCTCCCCCAAAACCGCTGACTGACCAGGTACGAGCCGTACGGGCATTCGTCATCGTTTCGAGCGTGGTAAACGTTTTTGAACAGATTATGAACAGCGTCTCGGTCGGATCAATATCCTGGACAGCTTCAAAAAAATCTGTACCATCGACGTTAGAAACGAACCGGAACGTCATAGACCGATCGCTGTAAGGCTTTAGCGCTTCGTACGCCATGACAGGACCTAAATCGGAGCCGCCGATACCGATGTTGATAACGTGGCGAATACGCTTGCCGGTGTGACCTTTCCACTCGCCGCTGCGGACGCGATTGCAGAAATGAGTCATCTTTTCGAGCACGAGGTGGACTAGTGGAACTACGTTCTCGCCATCAACGAAGACGGACGCACCTCTTGGCGCACGGAGTGCCACATGCAGGGCGGCACGCTTTTCAGTGGTATTGATCTTCTCCCCGCGGAACATGGCATCGATCCGAGATTGCAGACCGGACTGTTCTGCCAGTTGAAGAAGGAGCCCGAGGGTATGGTCTGTGATTCGATTCTTTGAGTAGTCTAGATAGATACCCGCGCCATGGGCGCTCATGCGCTCCCCGCGCGTAGGATCGTTGGTAAAGAGCTCCCTGAGATGTAGGTCCCGGGCCCTCTTATAGTGAGCTTCGAGAGCCTTCCATGCCGGTTGTTTTATGTGCAGGCTCTTAGTGATTCCTTGTACGTGCGCTGCCATATTCGCTTACCCTTCGTCTCCCTGTAGTTGCTGAAAATAACGATTCCCGAGCTGGCGAATTGTGCAATCACCTCTTCACAATCTCCTCCGTCTGGTGGGAACAGCACACCGAATTCGGTGTATTCGGCGAGAGCCTTAGTGCGCCCTCGGGCACGGTGTTTACCGTAAACGGCGCAGGGAGAGTGTTGACATACGGAATGTCCGAACCACTGGGATTCTTAGTTTCGGTGCTGGCCCGCAGCGGTCGTCGGGGGCGAGCGCCGAGGTCATTTACCCGGTGCCAGCGCGCGAGCTGAGCAGAGTGCGGCATGCCTTGTACGTCCTCCTTGCCATCGTGATACTGAGGTAGTTGCGCAGTGTCTCAGGAACATTGGAAACAACCGCGGGACCACAGCCATATTGCTGGATGAGTTTCACAATCCCCTGGGGTATTGTTGGGATTAGGACGACTGGTAGGGTTTTTGTACCCAAGGAACTTTTGGGACTCAACACGCTTGTTGTACTCATCGAAGTGTCCTTTTCGGGCATATCAATCTTTTGTTGGAAGCTACGTGTTATTCATGCGGCTTTCTTCTTCACTAAGGTGATTCCTGGCGTGAGCCGGCCCCATGCCAAGGCGACGCACGCGATGACAATCGTCTGAAATAGTGCGTAAGCGGTTGCGGAAGTAATTGCGGCTGTGCCGGGAAAGCTGCCCGTAGCGATGACGAGGCTGACGCCAACATTGCGTACGGATGTCGTGAGCACCATGCCCTTTGGGCCTTCGCACGGACGTCCTCCCATCAGCCGACCGGCTGCCATACTAGCGATCACCAGACAGAGCATCCCGAGGTAACCCCTTAGGCGAATTTCCCGCAGCATCCGGAACTGAACTGCGATGATGACCGCCAGAGTCAGCAGGTTGAGCGCCAGACTCAGCACACTCGCCGGTTTCTTCAGCCTGTCCGCCAATAGAGGGCGGCGGTGGCGAATCCATAGCCCCAGGCATAAAGGCAATAATTGCGCTCCGAGCAGAGTACCTACCATCTTGAACACATTAATATTCAGCGCAGTATTACCCGCCACCAGGGGAAGCAGGAATCTGAGAAGCAGAGGAGCAATGATCGCCGATGATGCCGCCAGGATGACCATTAATCCCACCGCGAGAGTAGCGTTTCCCTTAGCCATCACCGTGAACGGCGGCCCGTAAGGCGCTCCCGGACACACCGCAGCGACAAGAAAACCAGCAGCGACCATCGGGTTGGCGTGAAACAACACCAACAACCCAACTGCTGCCCCGGGGACAAGAATGTAGTTTGCCAATAGCGCACGCGCGACCAAGCCCCAGCTTTTGCTCACACGGAGCACATCGGAAACCGTCACGCCGAGCCCAATGGTGACCATCATTTCGATAAGCGTGGTCGCCGCGAGTAAGTTGATGAGTTGGTCGACCGTCATTGCGATCTCTCCGGCATCAAACCCCTTCTTAACTCTGCGAGGGCACAGTTTCTTTCCCCTGCCGCAAATGCTGGAGCCTTAACGCATCGATAATTCCTGCTCCACTCGGTCTACAATTTAGAGGGCATGCGCCATGCCCCGAAATGACGCAAGACTCGACTCAAACACGAAATCACTCATCCGCTGCAACACGGAGTGCAACAACCGAAGGTTAGGAGGGAGATGATGCAGCGGCTACTGACAGAAGTGACAGCTCTCGACTAAAGGCTCGCCGGGATATTTCCCAGAGTTCCGCTCATTACCCTGGTGACGATCTGCCACACCAAGAGAAGGTGGTGGTGGACAGAACAAAGACACGTCAGAAATGGAACCCGAGTGATAGAACCACTGTCGGGTCGGTCCAGCCAGCATTGAATATGTATGTGGTGAAATCCACTTTCTCTTGGGACAAGCCGATCAACAACCCGCGCTGGATATCGAGGTCGGTGTGATAGGCCTTCGTCCGCTGTGCTACGAGACCTGCTCGACACCATTCGGCGGGGGAATAGCTCATTTCCATCCAGCTATAGAAAAAACTTCCTGCATAATTCCTTGTGTCGAACACATATTCGCCTTCGGTGGAGAGTTCACCACGCTTCCAGTGAGCGAGGCCTTGTATCCGGGAGCAATCCCGGCCGTGTTCCCGAAGACTCCACCAATCATTGGGGTGACCTCCAGTGCTAGTTTGTCACCGGCACTGAAGTTGTAACCAAACCACAATGAGCCAGTCTCCTTATCCTCGTAGTTGTAGCGTGCTCCAAAGTGAAGTTGCTTGCTATCCGCAGTGAAAGTTGGCAAGGCATAGGAACGGTCGTGGGGCACGATGTAACCATATTGAGATAGAGAGACCACTGGTCAGCACGGGAATCGGGCGAATTTGTGGGCGCACTGGTGGTTGTCGTTTGGGCTGCGACTTGGGCCACCAGTAGAACAGCCAGCGCGAGAGTCACCGGAGGTTGCGTGGCCATTATCCTCCGAGAGAAATTGTGATCCCGACCATGGCGCAGCCGAGAAGAACCATCGCGAGGGCCATTTTCCTAGGGCGATAGCCAGCGTATCTCCCAAATGCGTATCCCGTCAGGAACAGCATCACGACAGCAATTCCATTCGAGGTACGCAGCGCGAGTTTGGCATCAGCGATCAGGGCGAAGGGGATTACCACAGGCAACGTGGCCAGGACAACAATCAGGAATACACCGAGTGCGCCCAGCCAATCTTCCTTCTTAAGGCGGGGTCGCCGAGGCAGGTCTGGCATTTGGTTCAATTTCTGACGAATTATCTCGAGCTCTGACGAAGACAACACCGAAACCAGCACAGGAGGCAATGCCTGGGCAATAATCTGGTGTGCCTCGGCAGGGCTCGATACCTGCCGCAACGCCCCTAGCGTCAAGATGCCGTGCCCTTGCGCACTGAAGGAAGCCATCAGATAGAAGACCGCGTCGATAATGCCCCATGCGAAGTTGCAGCCCAGCGCGCCCACCAGCATGGTGCGTACTTCCTCACGGCCCGCATCCGCCACACTGAACGAACAGGTAAAGGTGAGGACCATGATCAGCGCAAACAGGATCTCGGAGATTCTCTCCATCGGTTCGAGTACGCGTCTGGGCCTGTTCGTGAGGGTCTCGAACATCGCTGTCAAGCACCTCCTATTGCTGCCACCCGCCCCCCAGTGCGTTGTAGAGTTGCACCATTGCCAGCCGCTCATTGAGTTGAGCCTGGGCCAAGCTGAGTTGGGCGTCGAAGTAACGCGTATCGCTGTCGAGGACTTCGAGGTAACTCGTCACTCCACCCTGGTAGCGCATATTAGCTAACCGAGTGGCATCCTGTGCCGAGTTGGTGAGTAGTTCCTCCTGTGCACGGAATTCCTGATTCTTACGATAGGCGACAAGGGAGTCAGAAACCTCGCGGAAGGCCTGTTGAATTGACTGTTGATAAACGAGTACGGTTTCCTGCTGCTGTGCTTCCGTCAACCTGACATTAGAGCGGATTCTGCCACCGGTAAAAATAGGTTGAAGTAATTGGCCACCAAAACTCCACAAGCCTGCGGGGCCGGTGAATAAATTAGTCAGAGCCGGGCTCTGGTAGCCACCGACGGCGGTCAGCGTGATCTGCGGAAAATAAGCGGCCTTCGCAACACCGATGCGCGCGTTGGCGGCCACCAATTGTTGTTCTGACGATTGAATGTCAGGACGCCTCTCTAGCAGCGAAGAGGGGAGCCCTGCGGGCACCACCGGCAGAAGGGAGTTCTCCACCAGCGGCTTGCCCCTGGTGACAGGTGCAGGATTCTTACCCAGCAGGACACTGATGAGGTTCTCTTGCTGCTCGGTGCGCCTCTCGAGATCAGGAATGGCTGCCGCGGCCGTGTATACGAGTTGCTCAGACTGACGAACGTCGAGCAAGGAGGTTGTGCCCCCCCTTGCTCGGACTTCCACCAGACGCAACGACTCCCTGCGCGAGCCAAGAGTGCGACGGGAGATCTCCATTTCCAAATCCAGTTCCAGCAATTGGAAATATGCGGAAGCAACATTACTGACCAGGCTGGACATGACGGCCTTCCGGCCCCATTCCGCAGCCAGCAGAGTCGCCCGTGCTGCCTCGGTAGCGCGCCGGAACTTGCCCCAGAAATCCAGTTCCCAAAATAACGAGAGGTTCACCTGGGAAGGGCTGGTCTCGAAGGCCGGTGTGATCCTCGTCGCCGGCAGTCTTTCGTTGCTGCTGGATGCGCCCCCGGTGATAGTCGGGAATTGATCGGCCCGCGTAATGCCCAGCAGTGCTTGTGCCTGAAGCACACGCGCTGCTGCGATGCGTACATCGTAGTTTTGGGCCAGGGCCTCGCGGATCAGTTCCTGCAACTGCGGGTCCTGGAAAACCGTCCACCACTTTTCATCGCCGAAAGATGCGGCGGTTTGCGGGCCGGCATCCGGGGCATGCCCCCTGTAGGTGTCAGGAACGGTGACTGGGGGACGCTTGTACTTGGGGCCCAACGTGCATCCCGTCAGAAGTAGAAATGCGATTGGTATCAGCCAGTGTCTGCTGAACATGGCTAGTCCCCTTCCGACGGCAAAATAGCCGGCGCCCCCGCTGGCGTAACATGCTTCTTTTTCCGGTGGGCCAGTCGTTCGACTACATCGAAGCATACCGGTATGAGGAAGATAGCCACGATTGACGCTGCCAGCATGCCGCCAATGACGCAGGTTCCCAGTACACGTCGCGAGATGGCGCCCGCGCCAGACGCTGTCCAGAGAGGTACACATCCCAGGATGAATGCAAATGCCGTCATCAGAATCGGCCGCAAGCGCAGCTTTGCTGCAATCAACGCTGCCTCTTCAGCGGACTTGCCTTTGTCAAATTCCATCTTGGCGAACTCGACGATCAAGATGGCATTCTTTGCCGCCAAGCCGATCAGCATGACGAGTCCGATCTGCGCGTAAACGTTGTTCTCCAGGCCTCGCATCCAGAGGAACCAGAACGCGCCGAACACCGCGATGGGTGTTCCGAGTAGTACGCTGAAGGGCAACGACCAACTTTCGTACTGCGCTGCCAAGATAAGGAATACAAAGAGCAGCGACATGCCGAAGATCAGCGCCGGCGATACACCTTCCGCCGCCTTCTTCTCCTGGTACGACATACCCATATAGTCGTAACCCATCTCTGAGGGCATGGTAGTGGCAAAGGTTTCTTCCAGGGCTTTAATGGCCTGACCCGAGCTGTAACCTTGCGCAGCGCCTCCGTTGATCTGCACGCATCGGTAGAGGTTGTAACGCAGTGTGAATTCCGGGCCAGTGCGGGCTTTGATTGACGTTAACGCGCTCAACGGCACTGGCTGCCCGCCCTCGTTTGTCACATAGAATCGGCCTAAGTTTTCCGCCCGAGTCCGATAGTCTCCCTCAGCCTGAACGTAGACCTGCCATTGCCTTCCAAAACGGTTAAAGTAGTTGACCAATACGCCGCCCATAAAGGTCTGCAGCGTCTTGTAGACATCTGAAAGCTGGACGCCTTGCGCGATCACTCTTGGACGATCCACATCGACGTAAACCTGCGGGACCGTAGGCAGAGCAGTCGTATAGACCGTGGCCAGTTCGGGGCGCTTGCGTGCGGCCGCAAGAAACTTTTCCAGATTTTGACTCAGGAATTGTGGATCTTTCCCTGCGCGGTCTTCCAACATGAACGTAAAACCTCCGGAGGCTCCCACGCCCGGAATCGCTGGTGGTGGAAAGGAGAAGGCAACTCCTTCGGTGATCTTCGAAAGTTCCCGATTCAAGTGCTGCTTGATGGCCTCGTACTGCTCCTCCGGTGCCTTGCGCTCTGCCCACTCTTTGAGAGTTATCCAGTAAAAAGAACTGTACGTATTCTGGGCGCCGCTCAACATGCTGAAACCGAGCACGGCTGTCACCGAGTGAACACCCGGGGTCTTCATGATCATCTCTTCGATCTTCCGTGACGCGTCATCATTCCGCTGAAGTGAGGCAGCGTTAGGTAGCTGCAGGCCCGCGAATATGTATCCCTGGTCCTCGTCGGGCAGGAACCCGCTGGGTAGACGGGACCCGAACCATCCCGCTGCCAGGGCGACTCCGAGGAGCAGCAGCATGCTCAATCCAGCCTTGCGAATCAAGCCCCCGCACATACTGACGTAACCATCTGTAGAGCGGCCGAATACCCGATTGAACCAGCGGAAAAACGCTCCCAGAGGACCGCGGCTCTCCTTGCGGGGGCGCAACAACAATGCCGATAGAGCTGGACTTAACGACAACGCATTAAAGGCCGAAATGATCACTGAGATGGCAATTGTGATGGCGAATTGCTGGTACAAGCGCCCCGTGATACCCGGGATAAACGCCGTAGGCACGAACACTGCAGCGAGGATCAGAGCAATGGCGATGACCGGCCCGGAAACCTCTTCCATGGCCTTGAACGCGGCATCCTGTGGGGACATGCCGTGTTCGATATGGTGCTCCACCGCCTCCACCACGACAATAGCGTCATCTACGACGAGGCCTATCGCCAACACGAGTCCGAAGAGTGAAAGAGTATTGATGGAAAAGCCGAAAAATGGAAACACCACAAACGTGCCGATCAGTGAGACAGGTACCGCCAGCAGCGGAATTAGTGTCGCCCGCCAACCTTGCAGAAAGATGTAAACGACCAGGATGACGAGGAGGATGGCTTCAAAAAGGGTATGCTTGATCTCGCTTAGTCCTTCCGTAACCGCTAAGGTTGTGTCCAGCGCGATGTCGTATTCGAGATCCTGCGGGAATCGCTGCTTAGCCTCTTTCATCAGCTTGCGAACCCCGGCCGCCGTCTGAACGGCGTTCGATCCAGGCAGTTGGTATACGGCGACGACTGCCGCCGGCTTACCGCTGTACCGGCCAACAAGGTTGTACGTTTGCGACCCTAGATCTAGCCGAGCCACATCCTTCAAACGCACGATGGAACCATCGGGATTGGCGCGTATCACAATCTGGCCGAACTCCTCGGGAGACGGGAGACGGCCTTGGGCCAGGACAGCATAGGTGAACTCCTGCCCTTTCGGGACAGGTTCACCACCGATCTGTCCGGCAGGGTTTACTGTGTTCTGCGTCTGGATTGCCTTGACGATCTCGGGAACCGTGACACTCATTTTTGCAAGCCGGTCTGGTCTCACCCAGCAACGCATTGCGTACTGGCCAGCTCCGAACACTGTCACGCTCGCGATACCCGGCACTCGTGTTAGCTGGTCGTTCAGATTGATATAAGAATAGTTGGCCAGGAAGATGTTGTCGTAAGTTCCCTTTGGCGAATACAGGTTGACCAGCATCAGGGGCGCCGTTGTGGATTTCTGAACCGTAACCCCGTAGTTCACTACGTCGATGGGCAGCTGTGAATTCGCCTGGTTCGTACGCATCTGCGACAGAATCTGATCGGTGTTTGGATCTGTCTTGATATCGAAATTGACCGTGAGAGTAATCTGCCCATTGTTGGCATTGTTGGAGTACATGTAGTTCATGTTGTCCACACCGCTCATTTGTTGCTCGATGGGCGTGGCTACGGACTGCTCCACGGTTACAGCATCCGCGCCCGGGTAGGTGGCTTTCACCTGAATCTCTGGAGGGGCGATGTTTGGGAACTGGGCCGTGGGTAGGCGCCGCATGGCAACGATGCCAATGAGGACCATGAGAATGGCAATCACCATGGCCACGATAGGGCGCCTGATGAAGAAACTGGCCATAGCTCATTCTCCTTGTCCTGTGAGGTTGAACTGCTTGGGGCGAACGGTGACGCCTTCTCTGGCTTTCTGCATGCCTTCGGCAATCACCTGTTCTCCCGGCTTCACGCCCTCCGTAATGACCCACATCTGTCCCACACGTTCTCCGGTTCTTACGGGACGGATGCTAGCTTTGTTATCCGCACCAACCACAACAACGCTGTAGCTCCCCTGAGTTTCAACCACGGAACGCTGGGGCACTAGCAGAGCACTCTTAGCCGTACCGGTAACCGCACGTACCAGTCCGAACATTCCTGGACGCAAGATGCCCCCAGGGTTTTCGAAAGCACCAGCCAGGCGGATAGTTCCCGTTTTTACATCCACTTGGCGGTCGGCAAGTACGACCCATCCTTTTCGCGGGTAGACGCTTCCGTCCGAGAGAACGAGTTCAAGGATTTTTTGATTTCCCATCCGTTTCCTGCCCTCTGCCACGTCGCTGATTCTGTTGGCAAATCTCAGGTATTCCTGTTCGCTAACGGCAAAGTAGGCTTTGATAGGCTCCACCTGTGAGACGGTGGTAAGAATGGTGGTAGGTCCGACCAGGTCGCCGACTTGTCCTTTCGCCAGTCCAGCGACGCCATCCACCAGTGAGCGAACCTTAGTGAAAGCGAGGTTTAACTGAGCCTGGTCCAGCTGTGCCTTTGCAGCGGCCACTACCGCTTCCGCAGCTTCATTGGCCTGAATGTCGTTGTCCAGTTGTGCTTGTGGAATGGCGCTCTCTTTAGCCAGCGGTGTATCGCGTGTCACGTCGAGTTTGGTCTTGCCCAGTTGTGCTTTGGCTTGAGCTAATTGCCCTTTGACCTGTTCTAGGGTGGCTTCGAACGGACGCGGATCGACCTCGAAAAGCACCTGGCCCTTGTGAACCACGGTACCCTCCGCGTAGTTCTGCTTCATCAAGTAGCCAGTTACTTGCGGTTGGATCTGAGCGTTCACATAGCCGTCGAGGGTGGAGATGCATTCGGTGTAAAGGGGAACGTCCTGTTGAACGACCTGGGCAACTTCCACCTCCGGAGGAGGTGTCGCAGGAGGTGCTTGTTTTTCTCCGCATCCGCCCAGCGACAATATGAGAGACGAGAGCAGAATGACGATGCATTGCCGAATTCGCCGGAAGGCTTGTAAGTGGCAGGAATCTGCGTTCTCGATATGAAGTCCAAAAAAGCACGGCTCAGGTTTAATTCGCATGGGAAACTCCGGCGGAAGGAACTACTGAGAGCATGAGAGTTTCGCTTCGGAACAAACGGCTAAACGGTAGGAGACTGAGTGGCCAAATGAGCTGGCCAACGTCGCTGAGCGGAGCTGTATCATCTCGGTTGTTCATAGGACGCGAGTATTGCGAAGATTCGGTAGTGTCCTAAACACTACCGAAGATTCCAACATGAACCAAGAGAAGAGTAGAGGGCCTAAGATGTACGGAAAACTGGCAGAAGTTACAGTTGGCGCTGATCGCGGCAATGCCGTACGAGGGTTCAGCAATGGCAGCAGATATCCACGGAGGACACCTGTCCTGCCCATCGAGGTGATTACCAGACCATTTAGTGTGCTTTGCGAAGGTGGAGGCAGCCCGGCAACGCCCTGCACATTTTCGGAGATGTTGTTTAGGCAGCAAAGCATCCAGTCACCTTGCGCGTGATTCCTCGGACTTTTGTGGGAAAAGCCCCTAGAGGCATCTCGCTATTCGCACAAATTGAACTCTCACTGCTTCTTTCGTGGCAGGAATCTCCAGAAGCGTGTTCTTTAGCAAGCAGGAGTTGTCAGGTTTGTCGGTCGGCCTAAGCCCCGCGAGCAAAAGGGCGCTCCAGGGCCGAGGTCGGTCGCTAGTCGATGAGCAACCTCCCCAGCTACCGTATCTTCTTGTAGGGGCTGAACTAATAATTATAGGCACAGAGCTAAGAACTAATGACGGAAAACACTGCGCACCCTGCTAGCAGACACGGACGTCGACATCGGATACTCTCTACATCGTGTCATCTTCTTCGAAACTGGATCTGCAGCACTCAACCGCTCAGGGAACAAGTGGCTTCAGCCAAAGGGAACACGCGAGAACCGTGCCTACCGTCCTGCTAGCTGACGATCACATAGAGCTGTTGCAGGCTGTTGCGCGGATGCTCGAAGGCAAATTTGAGGTTGTTGCCACGGCTAAAGACGGAAGGCGTGCCCTTGAACTTGCTCACAATCTTTCACCCGATGTTCTCTTACTAGACATTTCGATGCCGGTAATGAACGGAATCGAAGCCGCGTTGCATCTGAAGGAAGAGGGTTCATCGGCAAAGGTGGTATTCCTTACCGTACACGACGACCGTGACTTTGTAGAGGCTGCAATGTCCGCGGGAGCTCTCGGCTACATTTTGAAGCAGCGTCTTGCGGCTGACTTAATCCTAGGCCTCAAGACAGTTCTGGATGGTGATACCTTCGTCTCCTCATCCACGATCTTGCAATAGTCTGGAGCGAATTGCCTGTGACCGGATCATGTAGCGTACTCATCGGCCGTTAAGTGAGCAGCGGTCAATGAACTTCCCAAATGCTGCCAGGACTCATTCAGTCGATTCATGCGGTAAGTCGAGAACTAACCTCGGCAGCCAGGCGGATCCACACAAATCCCCTAACTGACACTGTCTCAAGACTTGGTCGCACACAGTCGAGCCCAACGCCATCTGGACAATGCCAAGCTATAACAGGAACTTCGGGCTCAGATTAGGCGAAGGAGTGGGGTTCTTTGCTCGCGCTGACACTGAATTACTGAGCAGCGGCCAGGCCCCGGTTTACCAGAACCTTGACCTCTACGCGCCGATTTGCAGACCGCCCTTGCGCGGTCTCGTTGGGCGCTGCCGGGTCCGCTTCGCCCATGGCCCCCGGTGCCACGATGCGCCTTACGGGAATGTTGCAGTTCTGGATCAAGAAAGCGATAACCTCCTGCGCCCGATCCTTACTCAACCTCTGGTTCATGGCGGGACTGCCCGACGAATCCGCGAATCCCTTCACCTCAACGAGATAGCCGGTTAGGTTCGCCGCAGTGTGAGCCAGATCGGTCAGGGCAGCCTTGTCCTTGTCGGAAATTGTTTTGCTGCCGATAGGGAAGTACACAATTGCCTCGCCCTTGTGTGTCAAACTCGGTAAGATCAGAAAAGCGTTTGGAAACATCCTGAATCTCTTGCTGGCTGGCTGCAATCTGCTCTTCATTGGCCCCGATCCTTTCCCGGTTGGCAGCGATCTCCAACTTGTTGGCCGCGATGTTTTGCTTGTTGACCTCGATGTTCTGCTGGTTAATCCCGACCGCCTGCTGTGTTGGGAACAAGCCAGCTTGAATAGTCTCGGCGGTCCGCAAATCATCACCAGAAAAAGTAATGGTCTTGGCCACTACTCGGTTCTGTGCGTCGCCAACTCCGTCAACGGAGACCTTGAGTCCCGGAATCAGGGCCGTAAAACTCATCTGTGTCTTGCGGAGGCCCAGGCCTTTTGGCTTCTGAGCTTTGGTGTCATCGGTGAGAACAACGGTGACGTTCGCGTGGGCCGTTTTCACTGTCAGCGTTTCTCCGGTTCGCCCTACGATCAACCCGCGAAGTTTGACCTTCTCACCGATGTCGATGCCGTGCATCGATCCTAGAGTCATCCAGCACAGCAGTACGGCTAGCGCTATCGACCATCTGCGAATCCCATGCATACATCACCTCATCAAGTGTAGATCGAGTGACTCGCCCGAGCCACAGGAAGCAGAGCAGATGCATGTTAGAAACACCAGTCGGCCACGTCCACTGACAAACTGACAGTTGTGATTTGTTTGTCAAGGAACCGAGGCCTAAAAGACGGGTCTAGGCACCTTTCGTCGGAGAACGCAAGATGCAAGGCCTTCGATCGCTGCCTAAAGTTGGGGAACCAAAATGCCATAACGGTTCGCGAATCTGACTATCGCCCCTTCTGGCACTTACTGCCACAACTGACAGTTATGCCCACGCGTGACTGTGGTTAGCATGAACGAGCAGTTGTGCGGCGTTAAGTGCCTGATGGCCTCAGGGTCGAAGAGGGAACTTTGCTAATGTAACTGGAATTCACAATGGAACATCGTCACAGAGCCAGACTGCTGATTGCCGATGACCACACACTATTAGCTGAAGCCTGCAAAAGCCTTCTCGAACCTGAGTTCGAGGTCGTGGGAATCGCCGATAATGGAAGGACACTGCTTCGGCTAGCGTGCGACCTGAAACCCGAGGTCGTGGTCCTCGATATCGCCATGCCACAGCTGAATGGGCTTGATGCAGGCGATCAGATTAGGCGTCTATTTCCGGCGACTAAGCTGGTTTACCTGACAATGAACATGTCCCCGGAGGTTGCGGCTGAAGCATTTCGGCGTGGCGCTTCAGGATACATCGTGAAGAGTTCCGCAGCTGAGGAGTTGGTCAGAGCGATTCGGCGAGCCCTCAAGTCGGAGTCATATCTATCTCCGCTTATAACGAAGGAGACTGTTGAGTTCCTTTTGAGAAGCGGCGATTCTTCTGCCGAAGAGAAGAGGATTACGCGCCGCCAGAGCGAGGTTCTGCAACTGCTTGCGGAAGGTATGTCGATGAAGGAAATTGCCGGTGTCTTGAACTTGAAGCCTGGAACCGTAGCTTTCCACAAGTACAGAATCATGGAAAGCCTCGGATTGAAAACCAACGCGGAACTGCTTCAGTACGCCATCAAGCATCATCTGATTGGCTGAATGACGCGGAAGTCCCAGTCTGCGGCCGGTTCATCAGTTGACGCCAGCTTAAAACGACGCCCGCTTAAAACACAGAGCACCATTTGTGGAGGCGATGCAAACACCGCTTATATGGGGCGGGATGTACCGCATATGTGCACTCATAGAAACCTCTTCGCAACGTAGGGACAGCCCGCTCCTTTTTGAATATTGGGTCACCCTTTCCACTTTTGTTGCGTTTGTGCTGTCGTGCTCAGCACAAGAGACTGCGGCGCCCGCGGCCATGTTTTGATCAGAAACCTTGCCACCTATGACCAGCCTGAGAAAAAGAGAGACAACCACAAATCGCGCTTTTCGCCGAAGCTTTGATGCTGGAGTGGTGGCAGGTACTTGGAGGCCCCAAGATCGGCATCTCGCTCCAGAGGTACCGTGGCGTCATTGTCGCGTTTGATTTTCCATCATTCAGTTCATTGCTGATTCCTGAACCGGGAATCGGCAGATGCAGGATTACCATTGAAACCCATTAAAGCCCTATAACGTTTACCGTATGTAGTTGTTTCACTCACACCTGAACCTAAGATTAGGTATAAGTTCTTATAAAGTTAAGCCGAAGTACGTCGCCGGAACTCTTCGACATTCTCGCCGCGCTTGGCGCGTTCTTTTTCGGCCATTTCGTCTAATTGAGAAAGCAAATTGTCGAGTCTTGTTTTCAATGCATTACGGATACGTGTTTCCTCATCGCTCAAGAAAAAGAAACCAATCTTGTTAATTTCAGTCTTAACCTCGCCAATCTCTTTTATTAGGGCTCGGATTTCATGCAAATTCTTGGCGTGGACCCTGAAGGGAATTGCAGCTCGTCGGATATTGCGAAAAACTTCTTCTAAAAGCCCAATTCCTTGTTTCCTGCGCACAAATAGTTGTATGCCGCAGGGATCGCAGACGAAATATGGTTTCCCGTTCTTATCAGTTCGTTTTTCCAATTTGTTTCCGCACAAAAGACATGGAAGAAATGGCATTTTTCGATCACCCTAACGTTAACGTTCCGGCCTTGAAGCCTCCAAAACACGTTCTTCATCGACCGCCAAATACGAAGCGATTAAAAAAGACGCGAATACCGGTAGATCATGATGGTTCTGATTCAGCTCCATGGCGTTTCTTGGTTCTGAATTTCCTGGAGGCAGGGCTGTTGTGACCACATTCCCAGGCTACAATCCTCAGCACAGGTTGTCCGTTACATCTGTCATTCGGTAAATGAAACGAAAGAGGACCACGGATTGGCGCAAGAAACTCGACCAGGCCGGTCTGCAATTCTTGGAGGGATACCGCGTTGCAAACGCGATTCGTCATGAGCTGGCAGACACCCCGGAGGCACAGCAGGCGATTGAAGAAGTCGCACGTCTGTTGCCCGGTTTTCGGGAGACTAAGAAGGTTCAGATCACGCCAGAGCTGTTGAAGCGCCTGCAGGACGCGGGTTCGCCCTTCATCGGGTTGCATGCAGGGCAAATGGATCTTCCTCCCAATGCTGGAACATTCCTTGAAATCTTCAACGCAACAACAGAAATCTTAGAGCAAGCCCCGCCGGGGGTGATTCCATCTGCCGTCGCCTTCGCTGGGACACTCGTCGCCAGCCTGTACAGAACGGTGAAAACAATCAATTTCGGAAGCGGTCCGATTGGGGCGAGTGATGCCATGTGGGCTGTCGGAACGACGCTGGAGCTCATGGGGAGCCTTCTCAAGGGAAAGACGGAACTGAAGTTGGGGAAAGGACGAATAAATACCGAGCTAGTCGACGTGATCCGGGCGATACGCAAGCATCAGTTAAAGAGACTGAAAACTCGAGAGGTGCTCGAAATACTGACTTATGTCGGGATTCATGTTCCGGATGAAGAGGGTCTGCGTGTATTCGAGTGGCGAGCCCGGAAGAAAGGCTTACTCTGACCGGATAGGCGATCCCCTTCCCAAACGTCACGGGAATTGCTGGTGTAATCGCGATATTACGACAGTCCGCAGTTAGAAGATTCGTCCCAGTTTAAAAAATACGCGCTGATGACCCGCCGTTCCCACCGCACCGCCAAAAGCCACTGGACCGAAAATTGTATTGACGACCAGGGATCCTGAAACGTCTCCGGGCACCTGCGACCGGAAGGGCGGTCCAAATACTTTTCCGACCTCGAACAATCCGTTGAAGTAAAGTCCTTCGCCCAACAGCACCGGAAGCCGTGCCACCTTGCGCAGGTAACCGGTCTGCAACATGTAGTATTGGTTTGTCAGCAACTCGTTCTCGCCGTAGGCTGCAAAACTGTTCCGTCCGCCGAGCGAAAACGGAGGGACGCCAACGAGTGTGTTTCCGAAGCTGGTTCCGCCACGTACTACGAAATAAACAGACGAGGGATTATTTAGCTTTACAAACTTGGCCATTTGCCCTTCCGATAGTGCGTAACTATGAGCCGCTTTCGGGTTTGCGTCCACCCACGAACCGCTCAGGTTCATAAACTGTCCAGATCGCGGAATGACCGGGTTATCCACGTCGTTCAACCCGAATCGCAGCGTGGTGGCTCCGAAGCGACCGGACACTGTCGGCAGCAGTGCTTGATCTCCAATATCCGGCTTGAACTTCTGGTACGCGGCCGTATACCCGAGCGACAACTGCGCGATCCGCCCGAATTGATATCCCACGTCGAGTCCGCCGCCGACGGAGGCTTTGTGGTACTGGGCGAGGAAATTGTTCTCGTGGTAAATCGGATACTGCTTGTAATCGACAGCGATGTTGGGGGCGATAAACCATTTGCTGGTTGCGGAGAAGGGTCGGTAATACTCACTGCGGATACCGTATTCCGAACCAATCACCACGTCGTTGCGCAGTTCTGCCCGGTAAGAGCCGAAGTCAAGGAAGGTGATGCGCGCACCCATGCTGAAAAGCACACCGTTGAAGTTAGAGCCGTCGAGCAGCAATAAGGGCTGGACGATCGGCGGCGAATAGGGCTTCTCGACTCCGGTGATCAGCAAGCCGGGCTTGCCGTCGCGGCTGGTCATCTGGTAGCTGAGACTGGAAAATCTTCCATCGCCCTTCAGGTCCGTGAGTTGATTCTGGAGCACCTCAGGATCAACCGGTTTTCCGACCGCGCTACTCAGATCGCTCTCGATATTCTTCTCCAGCTTCGTATCTGTGCCGGCGACTTCCACAAATTGAGGTACGGGAGTAGTTCGTCGGCGAGATGCGCGCTCGGCGAGATATGCCTGCCAGGTGGGCTCATCAACAGAGAGTGTGCTGAGTAGCGTGGCCTTTGCCTGCGCCGCCTCATAGCCAAGTTTGATGATCTCTTCCGCTTGATCGTAATCGAGGGAACCATAGTCCTGCAGCGGAACAGTAATCAGCATGTCCGCCTTCTCGATGCTGCGCATTTCGTTTGCCGCAACAACTACGCTTACCGAACGGCCTAGAACACCGAAAGAAGACAAGGTTGCGTCCGGTTCCAACGTCGCGGTTTCCAGGTGGACAGCCAACGTCAGGCCGGCACCCATGCTTTGCGCGACATCCACCGGAAGGTTATCCATCAATCCACCGTCAGCGAAGATGTGCCCATCCCAGCGCACGGGACTGAAGATTCCAGGCAATGACATCGTGGACCGTAACGCGACCGACAGTGAGCCTTGCCGGAACACGAACTGCTTCGACGTGATCAGATCGGTGGCAACACAGGCAAACGGAATCGGCAGATCGTTGAAGCTCTCGACCTCGGAGTAAGGCAGCGCAACTTTGTCGAGGATCATGATCACTTGCTGGCCGGAATTGAAGCCCTCGGGAAACTGCAGTCCTTTCTTGAGTCCAAATTCCAGATGATTGGGATATTCAAAGGCGTCCTCTTTACGGCGGAATGAGAGATTTTTGTACGGCGTTTGACCTTGCAGGACTTCAGTCCAGTTGATCGTTTTGACTATCTCCTTGACTTGCGAAGCATCATGTCCCGTCGCGTACATTCCGCCGACGAGTCCACCCATGCTGGTACCGGCAACGTAATTCACCGGAATTCGATGCTCCTCGAGCCATTGCAAAACTCCAATATGAGCCAGTCCCAACGCACCGCCGCCCTCAAGCACCAAGCCAACCTTCGGACGATTGCTTTTAGGTGCCGTCTGACTAACGGCAGGAATGAGAGAACAAAGCAGGATGACACTACTGGTGAGAGCTTTCGCCCGCAGCCGCATAAATAGACTCCATGCCGACCGATTCTCTCAGCCTAGAATAGGAGTTCCAGGGCGGACACTGGCAGAATCCACAGGCGATTTGTCAGAACTGGATTGCGGCTTTTTTTCATCGCGCGGAAGGCAGTGACGCGATAGTTGACGTTAACAGGCGTGGCTGTTGAAAAACTCATTTTTGCAAAAATCGCGAAAATAAAATTGCGTCAGGATGCCTTATAAGCGATCCTCTCGGATTGCAAGACATTTTCCATCCCCAAAAATTTGGCCGTTCGGAGCGAAAACCGAGTTTTCCAACACCCACAGGCGATTACACCAACTACGCAGCCAAGCTCGGGCGTTGGTCGGCGCGTAGCCACGGGGCCAGCGGAGAACTCAAAAAAGGTTGTTGGGATCAGGAGGGATGTTTATTTCACGCTATTATTACAACGCTCCTCCCACCGTGCCGCCGATGATCGGCGCCACCCAGAACAACCAAAGTTGTGCGAGCGCCCATCCTCCAACAAAGATGGTCGGCCCAGTACTCCGTGCGGGGTTCACCGATCTTGCGGTAGCGCCCGGACCTGCGCCATCTCCCGAATCCGCAGTCGCAACGCCGTCCTCGGTTCCAGTCTGCTCATAGCGGAAGGTTGAGACCGGAATCCGCGCCACACGACAGGCACGCCGCTCAAACTGGCCCAAGGCAACGTACTCCCGCTGCTTGAGGACAACGCCACGTTTCTCCAACTTTATCCAACTAAGGTGCAATTGACTTCTGGGCCTCTTGCCTAACCATGTCAATGTGCAACCTCAACGAGTACACCAGCGGCTTGAAAGGTGTTGGCACCGAAAGGCGCATTGCTCGGTCTTTCAACCAATCTAGTCGTTCGATTAAATCCTTCTGGGGCTCTGCTGGGAGCTGCGGAAGACAGGTCGACTTCGACACGGTTTAATTCGGAGTAGAGCTTGTAGACTCGTCTCCTTTCCACCCAGTCATAGATTGCGGGCGCCAATCGGAAAAAGGGAAACAGAATAGCCACCAAAGGAATAATCCATACAAGCGGTTGCTCGAGGAGCATCGCTAGCCAGAAAGGGGGATGACGCTGCAGGAACGGCGCCCCTTTCTTGTAGAACTCGCGCGCATAAGGGCTCAGTGGGACCTCGATTGATTCGGGAGCTGGAAACTGGCCAGTCGTCTGGAACATCCCCGGCGTGGAATGGATCTCCACTGCAGCCTCAAGCAACAGGTATTGAATGGCTGGATGAAGGTCATTGCGTACCAACAAGCTGGACTTCGTTGCAATGAGTAACACATCTTCCGGCGGCCGAGGCTGAGCCATATCAACAAGTCCTGCGGGTAACACCAACTTATTCAGGAATGGGTATAAGGCGACAAAGGCATCCGCCCTGTGAATGCTTGCCAGGTTGACATCCTTTGCGTTGACGAGTTGTTGCACAGCAGAGCTTTCCCACGCGTCGAGGAAAACCGCCACGTCGATCTCACCATGAATCAGCTTCTCGGCTGACTCCGCCGGCGTAAATGGCAGCAGGGTTGCTGATTGCGGGTCGATGATTCCAGCACGTCCTAGAAGCTTGAGGGAGAGCGCGCGTGAAACTGCTGCCCTCTGGGCCGATCGATATGCGGAGGCCCCGAAGCTTCTCATGCCTTTGCAGAAGATGACCGCGGGAGAAGATCCACAGAGGTTGGTAAAACAAGGTGCCGAGAGAGACCAATCCTGGCGACTCCTGCTCTGTCGTGATTCCACCTGGAATAAGGGCGATGCTGGTCGCTGATGTTGGATCCCGCAGGCGCGCTAGGCTCTCGACGGCACCCGCCGATGGCTCTAGCTTCAGCTCAATCCCGTCATGAGCAAGAACTTCCCGGTAGCGTTTTACCAGATCGGCATTGAGGGTGCCCTCCGGATAGACAGCCATGACTACGGATCGTTGGGGCATCGGGCGCAGGAAGGCGAGCACAACCCACGCAGCCAGAACAATGAGTGCGACAACACCAAATGGCGCCTCAACGGTCTTAACCGTAACAAAGGGCCTTGGAGGGATTCTGGGGAAGAAGAAGTAGCAGGAATGGCCGTGTCTTCTGCCGACAGCGAAGTACCCGCTGTTCGTGTTTGCAAGCGCTGGCCGCAAACCAACAACTCGGCGATGAATATTCTCAAGCGCTTACCTCAAAGCCGTTCTTAGCGCCCGGAATCTGTCCCTTGGCGAGGTTAGTGACCTCGCCTTTCGCCAAACCAGCTACCACTCCCCCCACGTCCGGAATAAATTTCGGATTCGACGTCGTCCCTTCGATCGCGAATGG
>Ga0209159_1000383_pt1 | contig 41002 bp, 26 predicted proteins | sample GraSoiAngelo_144_FD_185901 | JGI IMG/M metagenome (GOLD analysis project Ga0209159, IMG submission 185901) | Grasslands soil microbial communities from the Angelo Coastal Reserve, California, USA - 14_1009_02_40cm (SPAdes) (version 2) | ecosystem: Environmental > Terrestrial > Soil > Grasslands ...
GATCTACCCGGGGTTCCGCCCGGGACCGCAGTGACGAACCGCACCATCAGCTTCGGCGCTCAACCGTTCTATCCGCCCGGTATCGACGGCACGCCGGCCGGTCCGTTCTTTCAGCTCTTCCTGAACGACGTCGCGACGCCGTGCCGGCAGGGAAGTCAACCTCCGGACGCGAACCGTCAGAGTGGCATCGTGTTCTTCCCGGGCAGCATGCCGCTCTACCTCAACGGTCAGCTCGTGGGTGGACTCGGCGTGAGCGGAGACGGTGTCGAGCAGGATGATCTCGTCACCGCCGCCGGGGCCACCGGCTTTGCGCCACCCGAGCAGATCCGCGCTGACCAGATCGTGATCCGCGACGCGCGCCTTCCATTCCTGAAATTCCCACGTAACCCGGAGGCGCGCTAAGGGGCTGCGGGCAGCCCGATGGGACGGGTGTCTGGACCGCCATGGTATGTGAGCATCTTGCCATGTAGCGTCGTCGTCCTCGCCTTGCTCACCGGCTGCGCCACGAGAGGGCTGAGCCCGCGATCATCGCCGCCGGTGTCTCGTACCGAACCGCTCGTTCTACCGCCGCGGTCGGTCTCGCCATCCGAGGCAGCGCCGCCGCCACCGAGTACTGCGCCGCCAGCGCCGGTCATCACGCCGCCGCAGGCGACGGACGCCGCCCGGCGCACCCGACCTGATTCGACCGACGACGGCCGGTCGCGCGCCCACGCGCCGACCGACGTCGAGCGATCGGCTGCGCCGGCAGGCCGTGGCGGTCTGGTGGCGCTCGACTTCCACCACGCGGACATCACGGCCGTCATTCAGACGGTCAGCGAGATCGTCGGCTTCAATTTCCTCCTCGCGCCGGACGTTCAGGGGGCGGTGACCGTTCGCACCATCGGCCAGATCTCGCGAAGCGATCTGTTCGACGTGTTTCGGGCCATCCTCGACGTGAACGGATTCACGGCGGTCCAGGCCGGCGACGTGTACAAGATCGTTCGCCGAGAAGGAGCCCGGGTGCGGGCGATTCCGACCATCGTCGGCTCGCTCACCGACAGGACGCGGCCGGGCGACGAGATCATCACCCAGATCGTGCCCATCCCGTCCGCTTCGGTCGCCGATCTCGTTGGGTTACTTCAGCCATTGCTCTCGAAGGACGGACAGCTCATCGCGCGGCCCGACGTGCACCTCCTCGTGATCGTCGATTCGGTCTCGAATGTCGCCCGCTTGCTCGAGATCGTCGCCGGCGTCGATCGGGAGACGCTCGGCGACGGTGTCCACGTCATCCCGATTCGCTTTGCCGACGCGGCCGAGGTGGCGACGATCTTGAACCAGCGCGCGCAGCGGCTGGCCGGTGCCGCAAGCGGGGGATCCCCCGCGCTCGTGATTGCCGATCGCCGCTCGAACTCGCTGATCGTCCAGGCGCATGGTGCCGAGCTGGAGGCCGTACGACGCCTGATCAGTGGTCTCGACGTCCGACTTCCAGGCCGCCGCCTCTTCTTCTACTTCGCGGAGCACGCGCGGGCGAAGCAGCTGGCCGCGACGCTCACCGCCATTTACGGCGACGTCCAGGGTCAACCAGCGGTCGCGGATGTGGAGCGTACCGTTCAACCGGCACGAATCGTCGCCGACGAGACGACCAACGGATTGATCGTGATGACATCGTCGCGGGCGTGGCCGGAGATCGAGGCCAGCATCAAAGCCCTCGATCACCGGCCCCGGCAGGTACGGATCGAGACGCTCGTCGCGGACATCACGCTGACGGAACAGTCGCAATGGGGCGTTGATTGGGCGACCGCGATCGGCCACGCCACACTCGTGTCGTTGACGAGCACGACATCGCCGATTCTTCCCGCGGTGACGTCCCAGGTCGTGATCCCTTCGACGATCACGCTCCCGCAGCCGGGGCTCACGGCCCTCACGGTGAATGCCGATGCGGCCATCGCGCTGCTGAACGCCTTCGCCTCCGAACAACGTGTCGTGCTCGCCGCCAATCCATCGGTGGTGGTGTCGGAGAATCAGAAGGCGGTGTTCAACGTGTCGGACTCGGTTCCGATCGTGACGAGCGTTCAGACGCCGCTCGGTGGTACCGCGTCGGCCGCGCCCAACGTCACGACGGCCATCGTCGGCACCCAGTCCATCGAATACCGGGATGTCGGCATCGTGCTGACCGTGACGCCGCGGATCGGCGAGCAGGGGACGGTGGTGCTCGACGTCAAGCAAGAGGTCAACGACCTCGGCGCTCCCGAGCCGCCCACCGGCTCGCCGAGGATCACCAAGCGAGAAGTCGAAACGGCCGTGGTGCTGCGAGACAACGAGACCCTCGTGCTGGGCGGCCTGATCCGCGACCGGTACGCGACCGGTCACCGGGGCATCCCGTTCCTCAAAGACATTCCGATCCTCGGCATCGCATTCAGCACGAAGACGCAGACGGTCGAAAAGAGCGAGCTGCTGATCCTGATCACGCCGCGCGTGGTCGGCGCCGGCGCCGCCACACCCGGCCCGCCGCCTTCGTCGATGCTTTCTCCGGTGGCCCCGCCGAGATAGCCGGCTGTCGAACCGTCGTCCGGGCTCCGCGTACCGCCTCAGGACGGACGGAACTCGCCGCTCTGCTGGAGCAGTTTCGCGACCAGCGCCGTCCAGCCGGTCTGATGGGCGGCGCCGAGGCCGGCCCCGCGATCGCCGTGGAAGTACTCATAGAACAGCACGAGATCGCGCCAGTGAGGATCCTCCTGGAACTTCCCGGCGGCTCCATAGAGGGGCCGGCGACCGTCGGCATCACGCAGGAAGATCCGCGTGAGTCGGCGTGAGAGCTCGCCAGCGACATCCCACAGGCCGAGCAGGTGGCCGCTCCCGGTCGGGAACTCCACCTGCAGGCGGTTCTCGTAGAAGCGATCGAACTTCTGAAGAGACTCGATCAGCAGATAATTGACCGGAAACCAGATCGGCCCCCGCCAGTTCGAGTTTCCGCCGAACACGCCCGACTGCGACTCGGCCGGCTCGTACTCGATCCGGTGTTCGTTGCCATCGATGGCCAGGACGTACGGGTGATCGCGGTGGTGGCGCGACAGCGAGCGGATCCCATAGTCGGAGAGAAACTCTCGTTCGTCGAGGAGATACGAGAGCACGCTCGCCAGGCGCACGCCGCTGACCAGGGATAGCAGGCGCCGGGTGCCCCCGCCGGGAGTGTCGGTGCGCACGACGTGATCGCGCAGCTCTGGCCGATTGGCGAGGAACCACATCATGCGCCGGTGAAACCTCGGCAACGAGCTCTCGACGTCGGGCTCCAGCGTGGCCACCGCGAAGAGCGGGATCAACCCGACCATCGATCTCACGCGAAAGGACAGGATGCGGCCGTCGGGCAGATGCAGGACGTCGTAGAAGAAGCCGTCCTCGCGGTTGTACAGCTCGACGCCCTCGCCCGCGATGTTGTTCATGGCGTACGAGATGTACACGAAGTGCTCGAAGAACTTCGACGCCATGTCCTCGTAGATCGCGTCGTCCCGGGCCAGCTCGAGGGCGATCTCCAGCATGTTGAGGCAGAACATGCCGACCCAGGCGGTGCCGTCCGACTGCTCGATGCAGCCGCCGGTCGGCAACGGGGCGCCCCGGTCGAACACGCCGACGTTGTCGAGGCCCAGGAATCCACCCTGGAAGACGTTCTTGCCTTCGGGATCCTTGCGATTCACCCACCACGTGAAGTTCAACAGCAGCTTCTGGAAGACGCGGGCCAGGAACGCCCGGTCCGCGGTGCCCCGGAGGCGTTTCTCGATCTTGTAGACGCGCCACGCGGCCCACGCGTGGACGGGCGGGTTCACGTCGCCGAAGGCCCACTCGTAGGCGGGGATCTGGCCGTTCGGATGCATGTACCACTCGCGCAGGAGCAGCAGGAGCTGGTCCTTGGCGAAGTCGGGATCGACGAGGGCGAGCGGGATGGTGTGGAACGCCAGATCCCACGCCGCGTACCACGGGTACTCCCACTTGTCGGGCAGCGACAGCACGTCCTCGTTGTAGAGGTGTCGCCAGTCGTGGTTTCGGCCGCGTCGCCGGGCCGGCGGCGGCGCCGGCATCGTCGCGTCGCCACTCGACCAACGACGAATGTCGTAGTGGTACCACTGCTTGGACCACAGCAGCCCGGCCAGTGCCTGGCGCATCACGCCGCGCGCGTCCTCGCTCAAGTCGTCGGGGATGACGGTGGCGTAGAACTCGTCGGCCTCCTCTCGCCGGCGCGCCACGATCTGGTCGAAGGTGGATCCGAACGGGGCCCATTCACTGTCGGCGGTCAAACGCAGACGGATCCGCACCGTCTCGCCAGGGCCGACGACGGCCGGGTAGTGCGCCGCCATCTTCGTCCCCTCCGGCGAGGCGTTCACCGCCGCCTTGTTGCCCTGGACCAGGCACTCGTGAACGGCGTCCTTCACGAATGGCGCGGCATTCTCGACGCCCCACAGGCGACGGAAGTTCGTCTCGTTTTCCGTGAAGAGCAGCTCGGGTTCGCCCTCGCAGAAGAGCCGAAACGCGCGGGTCAACGTGGGGTGCACGCCACGCACGACCACGCAGTCGGAGAGGCGATCGATGGCCCGGAGCCGGGGCCGCTCGGTGTCGCGGTCCCAGGACCAGGTATTGCGAAACCAGAGCGTGGGCAACACGTGGAGCGGAGCCGCTTCGGGTCCCCGGTTGACCACGGTCACGACGATCAGGATGTCGTCGGCGGCCGCCTTGGCGTATTCGATGAACACGTCGAAGTACCGGTCATCGTCGAACACTCCGGTGTCGAGCAGCTCGAACTCCGGCGCGCTGCGTCCGCGCCGGCGGTTTTCCTCGACCAGGAGGGCGTAGGGAAATTCCGCCTGGGGATACTTGTAGAGCGCTTTCGAGTACGAGTAGGTGGGAGTGGCGTCGAGGTGGAAGTAGTACTCCTTGACGTCCTCCCCGTGATTGCCTTCGGGCCCGGCGAGTCCGAACAGCCTCTCCTTGAGGATGGCGTCTCGCTCGTTCCACAGCGTCAAGCCGAAGCACAGGCGTTGATGGTTGTCCGAGATGCCGAGAAGACCGTCCTCACCCCACCGATACGCCCGAGAGCGCGCGTGATCGTGCGGGAAGTACTCCCAGGCGTTCCCTCCGGACGAGTAATCCTCGCGCACCGTGCCCCACTGACGGTCGGAGAGATAGGGGCCCCAGCGCCGCCAGTGGGTGCTGCGGTCGCGGGCTTCTGCGAGCCGGCGCTCTTCGGCGGTGAGCGGCCGGTCGCCTCCGGTCACTTGAAGCTCTTGTCGAACGCCTTGATCTGGGCCATGAACTCCTTGGCGTCGTACTTCGCCGGATTCTCGACGGCTCCGAACATCGCGTCGAGCGCGTCGTTCACCGACTTGTCGGCTTTGGCATTGATCCCCTTGAAATACGTCGACGACAGCCGATCGAGCGACATCGCCGCGAGCTCGGCCGCCTTGATACCGGCCGCGCCGATGGCATCAGCGTCGCCAGCCACGCTCTTGATGAGGCGCTGGGTCGCTGCCTGGTCGAAGTCCCGCGTCGCGATCTTCGGCGCCTCCTGACCGGCCGTGGTGGCGATCTTCGCGGCGACCGTCTGGGCGGTGGCCTTGTCGCCTTTGGTCACCGCCTCGTTCAGTGCGGCGACGTCCTGCCCGAGCCCCGTCGCCACTGGCGGCGCCGTCACCGCCAGCAGGTGCTTCGCGATGACGAAGTGGCCGCGGACCTTCGACAACGCTTCGTCCATGAGCTTGGCCGAGGCATTGGCCTTGGCCCGAGCCCCGACCTGCTTGGCTGCCTCGCGCAGCGAGATCACCTGGCCGAGGCCCCAGATCCGCGTCCGCGTCCACGCCCCCTTCGTGGCCCAGTGCGGTGGCATGTTCTCGCTGAACGTGTCGAGCTCGATGGTGAGCGGCTCGGGGTGACCCGCCGCCACCATGTCGGTGTCGATCTGCAGGTGGCACGACACGCATTTCTCGGCCCGGAGCAGCAAGTTCTTCGTGTCGTACATCCCGACCTTCACCGATTGCTCGTGTGTCCAGCCCTTCTCGGCGTGGGGCTCCAGCCACTTCTCGGCGGGCCCGTGGCAGCCGTCACAGTGCACGCCCTCGGTGACGTCGAACTTCGGCCCGCGCAGCGCCACCGGCACGTTCACCGCGTGGCAGGTGAGACAACGCTCGCTGGCCTCGGCCTTGGCGAGGTTCAGGCCCTTGGCGATCTTGGACGGGCTCACCCCGGACTTCAGCTTCTCGTTCAGCAGGGTCGCGTAGGCCTGCGCGTGCCGGTCCTTCTTGGCCCACTGGACACTCTCGTCCAGCTTGGGGAAGTCCGCCTTGGGCTTCGTGCTACCGTGACAGTTCGAGGCGCCGCACGAGGCGGCGCCGGTGTACTTGTATTGCTGCGCCTCGGCCGCGGGCAGCCCCGGGCCGACAGCCAGCCAGAACAGTCCGATCAGGCCCATCGTGATGCCGCGCGCACTCGAACCCCTGAGGGTCACCATGACGACTCCTCTCTTCCGAATTTGTCGGCCAGCCGATTGTGGGCTGCGCTCAGCGCGGACGCCGCAAGCGCGGTCCCTCGGGCGCCGATGGGCCTGGCTCTTCTCGCCGGGGCGCGGCTGCCCCCCGGGGCTCCGTCGTCGGCTCGTCGCTGACGACGTACACCCGGCCGTCGCGCAGGTAGAGCCGCTCCATTTCCGCGCGGTTGAACGGTCTCGAGCCGAGCCGGTTGAAGACGGCAATCTGGTTTCCGCTCTCGTCGACCGCGCGGTCGCGGTCGGTGCCCTTGGAGACGGCCAGCGCCGCGCCGCGGGTCTTCCTGGTGGCGATCAATCGCGGCACCGGTCGCGGACTGAAACCAAGGTACGTCGGCGTCTCGGCCGGTGACGTCAGCTGGATGACCCTCAGACCGTTGACGCCGTCCGCGACGTAGGCGAACAGGCTGGTGTTGGTCATGCCGACCTTGACGTCGCGCGCGTCGTTGATGAGCCCGCCGGCATCGAAGGCCTGGTCGACGGTCGGCCGCTCGGGTCGCTCGATGTCCACGATGACGAGGCCCTGCTTGCCGGCGGCCACGTAGGCGTAGGTGCGCGCCAGGAAGAGGCCCTGCGCGTCGGCCAATCGCAGGGTCGCCGACGGCACCGGCCGCGGTCGCGCAGGAGCCGTGATGTCGATCACCTTCACCCCTTCGGCGTCGGTGACGAACGCATAGCGGAACTGCACGGCGACCGCGCGTGGCTTGACCACGGCGGGTGCGCCCACGACGGCCGCTACCCGGGGCTTGAGCGGATCGTCGAGACTCACGATCACGAGGCCCTTGTCGGCCACGACATAGGCGTACGTGCCGGCGATCGTGAGGTTGACCGCGCCGTCGAGCAATCCGTCGGGGTTGAACGTCGCCGCGCGCTCCAGGAAGTTGTTCGTCGGATCGCCGTCGAGCAACGTGGCCACGCCCGCCCTGTTCTTGCTGCCGGGTGGATTGCCGACGACGACGAGCCCCTCGTACTTGTCCGTCACGTACAGGAACGCGTAGACGAGCGGGATCTTCTGCTCCTGGTTCTGAGGGTACTGGGTCCGTGTCGGATCGACGGCCAGCGTGGAGGGGGAGGCCACCGCGGTGGCGAACTTCGTCTTCACGTACAAGCGCTGGCCGAGCGGCGAGACCGGCGCCGTGAAGAGCCGCTGCGAGAAGCCCTTCTGGTCGATCTGAGCGACGTCGTAGGCCCGGAAGCCGCCGGGACCGTTGGCGGTGTACAGGTACTCGCCGCGCAGCTGGATCCCGAGCACCTGGTCAGCGCTGAAAAAGTCCAGCACGTCTCGACCGCGGTGGCGATAGGCCTCGCTCAGCGTGCGAGCGCCGGCCACGTGACGCTCGTAGCTCGACGGATACGCGTCCTTGTGCAGCGTGCTGCCGATGACCGCTTGAGGCTCCTCGCGCTCGGTGACGGCGACGGCTTCCAGCCCGGCGTCGCCCTCGGCCACCCAGGCGTAGCGTCCGATGAAGTTGTAGAAGTTCGTCCCCTGCATCAGCACCTGGGCCATCCAGGCGTTGTTGTCGTTCCGGCTCGAGACGTGACAATCGCTGCAGCCGCGCGTCTCGGTCGCCCGCACCGTGTGGGGGACGAACGTGCTGAAGGCGTGGCCGCTGAAGCCCTCCGCCGACACGGTCTGTTGCTGCGAGTAGACCCATTCGCGGTTGGGATTCTGGGAGCCGACGAGGATCGCGCACGACGAGCGCGCCGGGGCGATCCGATGCTTCATCACGGTCGGATCGATCGCGAGCATGAACACGTCGTCGCGGATCGTCTGGAAGTTGTACGGCGTCCAGTTGCGCTGGATGTCGGGCTCGTTGTGCAGGGCGGGCTTGCGCTCGTTGGCCTTCATCGGCAGGTGACAGCCGAAGCAGCTCGTTACCCACGCCGTGTGACAGGCCTGGCACGTCATGCGCGTATCCGCGTGGGCGAGATCGGTGGCCTCCCGATCCTTGCTCACGGCGTCGCCCCAGGTGCTGCCGTCGCGGCGGAGCGTCTTGGCGAAGCGGGACCTCCGCGCCTTCTCGCCGTTGGCGATCGACCACGCGGAGCCCGGGTCGATGGTATCGGCGACCTGACTGACTTCCCACTCGAGCTCCTTCGTCACCATCGAGCGCTGGATCAGCGTGTCGCCTCGCCACTGGAATCGCCGCTGACCGAACGGTGTCCGGAGTGCCGAGAGATCGGTGCCACCCGGCGGCGCCGCGGGTCCCGACGTTTTCAACGTCGTGCGCGCCTGGATGGTTCCGTGGCAGTCGGTGCACCCGATCTCGATCGCCGCCCTCACCTCGCCGTAGAGCTTGCCGTTGCCGTGGGCGTCCTGCTTGAAGTGGCAGTCGACGCAGTGCATGCCCTTCTCGAGGTGGATGTCCTTCAGGTGAACGGCCTTCTTGAAGCGATCGGGGTCGTCGTGGGGCACCAGCTTTCCGGCGGCGTCGAGCATGTTGCCCTTGCGGTCGTGTTTGAACACCGCCCGGAAGATCCACCCGTGACCGTGAAAGTCCCCGAACTGCATCCGCGAGAGCCGTGGATTGAGGTCGACGACGTTCGCCAGGAATTCGGGATCCGACCACTTGCCTCGAAGCGCGGCGCCTTCGGGATTGCGGGCCTGGATGGCGGCGACCTGCGAAGCGGACAGGCTTTGGTCCGTGCTCGGGTAGAGCAGCTGTCCGTCGGTCTCGTTGTCCCACCAGATGTAGCCGAGATAGCTGTTCGTCACGGTTGTTCCCGGATGATGATGGCAGGTGACGCACTGGCTGGACGGAATCCGGTTCGTGAGCACGTGCTTGATGGGGTGCCCCGACTCGTTCTTGGGGATGGTGGGATCTTCGGTGACGCTCCGCGCACGGTTGCCGTACTCCGCGTAGTGGGCGGAGTGTGTCGGCGAGCGGTCGTTAGCGTACACGACGTGGCAGCCGGAGCAGCCGCTCGACCGGTAATCGCCCGGTTGATCGTTGGTCCCCAGAAAGGACAGCATCGGATCGAGCAGCCGCGTGCGCTGCAGGTTCAGCCAGACCGGATCGGTGCGGTTGAGGGTGCCGAAGCCGCGTTGGCTCAGCCGGTTCGTCGGCTTGCCCGGCGGCTCGTCGACGAACGGCAGCCCCAGCTCGAGTTGCCGCTGCTGGCCGCGCTCGAAGACGCGAAGCACGTTGCTGGGCTGGCCCACCTCGAAGCGCGGCAGCGGATCGAGGAAGGGCAGGATGCCCTTGTGGAGCGTCTCCTCGGGCGTGGGCGGCGGGACCGTGTAGAGTCGCCGGGGCCGGCCATCTTCGTCGTAGCTCTCTCCGAACCGGGGCAGCTTGGTCGGAAACGTGCCGTTGTTGTAAAGCGCCGCGGCCCACAGCATGGGGCCGGTCGCCATCATGCTCTTCTGGACGATGGCGACCTCCGCGGCGTGGCAGCCGGTCTGGCCGCAGCCTTGCCGGGCCGCGCGCAGATCGCCTGGATTCACGAAGCGGATGTACTCGACGGACTCCAAGTTCAGCGCGGCGAAGCTGCGCTCGGGATTGGCCGACGTCTTCCACAGATCGTGCACCCGCGGTTGCACGTGGGCCTTCCGCTTGACGGCGTCGTAGGGCCCCGACCCGGCGGTCGCTTCAGCGGGCTTGATCACGTCGCCCTGACCGCCATGGCAGTCGATGCAGGCCGCCTTGACGGTCGTCGCTTCGTGCATCGTCGCCGCGTCGGTCTTCGTGTGACAACTCACGCAACCGGCATTCTTGCGGTCGACGTCGAGCTGGCTCTGCCGGCTCAGATCGGGACCGAAGCCCTTGGGCGGCTCGGCCTCTGGCCGGGTCGGGGCCGGAGTCTCGGTCGGCGGCTCGGCCGGCTTTTCCTCTTCCGTCGGGGCACGACGGATCCGCTGGGCGAGTTGGAGACGGCTCTCCCCGGCGGCTGCCGGAGCGGGCCCGGCGCTGACGCTCTCGCCCTTGGGCGATTCCGGCCACGTGGACGCGAACGCCACGACGGTCAGCAGAGCGCCGGCGAGGAGCGTCACCATCCGCGTTCGCCCGCCCATTGCGCGGGGACCTCCTCAATAGGTCAGGGTGAGCGAGAGGAATGCCGAGTAGAGCGTGTCATACGGGAACGACTTCGTCCGCTCGAGACCGTTCGGCCCGAACCGGAACGTCGTCTCCGTGAATACGTCGCGCAAGCCGCCTCCGGCCTGGAGCGCGGCGGCTCCGGCGGTGACCACCACGTTCTCGATGAGAAACGGCCGCCAGCGCGCCCCGATGCTCCAGTCGATCCCGATGTTCTCGCGGATGTGCGGCTGGAAGAGCAGCCGTTCCAGCGCTTCGGTGTGGTGGAAGCGAAGGAAGTTGGCGTTGAGGAACATCTTGAGCTTGGGCGTGACCTCGATGTCGGTCCCCACGTTCAGCAGGAAGAGCCCGGGGTTGATGAAATTCGGCTGGCCCTCGAGCTTGCTGGATCGGAGACTGGGCACGAGGCTGTTGCGGCCTTTGAGCTCGAGCCCCGTGTTGGTCAGCGGCAGGCCCTGGCGCACCCAGTAGCTGAAGCCGCCGCCGGCGAAATTCGGGTTGTCGAGGATCATGTCGAAGCCGCGCGCCGTGTTGTCGTCGGGCTTTCCATCGCCGGAGGCCCAGAAGAACGAGATCCGTGGCCGGAGCCAGTCGAGGTCGACGGAGAGCTCGAGGGCGGCCATGTCCGCGCTGATGTAGTTCTCCCGGTTGTTGATGGGGTTGCGCCGCTCGTAGCCGACAACGTGATAGTAGGAGTGCGTCAGGTTGAAGCGGCCGATGTGGCCGTCGCCGTTCCAGCCCAGCCAGAACGCGTCGACTTCTTTTCGGGCCAGGGTGCCGACGGGCGCTGGTCGCACCAGAAACCCGTTCTCGTCGAAATGCTTGCCGCCCGCGTCGTGCAGATAGTGGCCGTTGAACAGCAGGGTGTAGCCGGGCCAGATGAAGTCCTGCCGGAAGTAGTTCACGATGCCGAGGTGCTGGCCGCGCGTGTCGAAGACGCGATTCAGCCCGCTATTGGTGTCCTTCTCGAGGGGGCGAAAGTAGACGAGGTTGAACTGATCACGGTTGGAGCCCAGGTTGCCGAAGATTCGGGCGCCGAGAGTGTTGTCGCTGAAGATGAAGCCACGGAAGTCGCTGGTGAACGGCTGGATGCCGAGACGCGACGAGACGAAGTCGTAATTGGGGCTGAGGTCGCCGAGGTGGTATTCGACGAACAGCTCCTGGAAGCTCACCTGACTGTCCAGACGCGTCGTGCCCTGCCGGACGTCGATGTCCACCACGCCGGTGTTCCGGGCGCTGAGATAGTTGACGTTGAAGACCGGCGTCACGCGCAGCTCCCAGTCGCGTGGCCGGAAGGCCGTGTCGCCCTTGAAGAACTCCAGGGAAATGATGAAGTTCTGATTGAAGAAGAGCTGATCACCGGGACCGAAGAAGTCGGCGCGACCGGGCTCATTGGCGCTCACGTTGCTCGGCAGCGGGATGCGACGGAGCTCGAGGAGGCTGTCGCTGATCGCCGAGATGGCGAAGAAGTATTTTTGCCCGAGGATCGGATAGTCGCCCTTGAGAACATTCTGATGGTACGGGTCCCAGAACCGACCGCGTTCGAAGGGGGCGTCCTTGAGCGGCCGCTCGTACCGGTTCCAATCGGGGAACCCGAGCCGCCACCGGTCGGGAATCGGCACGAAGTCGGGGCTCGTTTGCGTGGGGACCGGCCGGACCGAGCTCGGCCCGGTTTCACCGAGGCCCTTTTCAGCGGCCGGCGGCGTTTGCTGCACTTGCAATGCATCGCCATACGCGATGCCGCCGTGCGCGGCCAAGAGCGCTACGGCGAGGAATACACTTTTCAGCAGGACGAGCAGTCGCCGACGCCGAGTCTCGCCCATACACTCCTCAACGGTGGGGCCCTCCGGTGGCCCGCCCCGCGATTGGAGCGACATGCTAACCTTTTTTCGTCGCCCGCGTAAGCGAGAAAGCCACCGACCGCATTCACACCTCGCCTGTTCGAGACTCCGGCCCGTTTGACAGAGGGCCTCCAACCCAAGTAGCGTTGCGCCCTCATACCGGCAGGCATGGTGATCGAAGGACTCCGGGCGATCCAGCGTGAACACGGCTACCTGCCAACCGAGGCGCTCTCCGCCTTGGCGCAGCGCATTAACGTACCGCTCTACCAGGTTCAAGGCGTGGCGAGCTTCTACCCGCACTTCCGTCTCGCCCCACCGCCGATGGTAGACGTACGGGTGTGCAACGACATGTCGTGTCATCTGCGCGGGGCCGGAGCGCTTCTGCGCGCGGCCGAAGAGCGGGTGGCGAGGCTGCCCGGCACGAGTCTGGGTCACGTCTCCTGCCTCGGACGCTGCGACCGGGCTCCCGCCGCCGTCGTCAACGACGTGATCCTGGCCGGGATGACGCCCGAGAAGCTCGGCGATCTCGTCGCGTCGGTGGCCGCCGGAGCCGCTGTCTCGCACCACGACGCCACGCCCCCGCCCGTGTCGTTGCGCGTCGACCCCTACGCCGACGGACGGCGGTACGAGGCCGTCCGCGCGTTCGTCGAGACGCGGGACGTGGCCGGCCTGTTGAGGACGCTCAGGGCCAGCGACCTTCGTGGCCTCGGCGGCGCCGGATTCCCGACGGGCACGAAGTGGGAGATCGTTCGCACGGCGGTGGGCTCGCCGAAGTACGTCGTGTGCAACGCCGACGAGAGCGAGCCGGGCACCATCAAGGATCGCTTCATCCTCGATCACGTGCCGCATCTGGTGATCGAGGGGATGATCCTGGCCGGCCTCGTCGTCGGCGCCCACGAGGGCATCATTTATATCCGCCACGAGTACGAGGCGCAGGCCGAACGCCTCGAGCGTGAGCTGGCCGCCTGCCGGCGCGAGGGCCTGCTCGGCGCGAACATTCTTGGCTCGGGCCTGACCTTCGATGCGCGGGTCTTCGTCAGCCCGGGCGGCTACATCTGCGGCGAGGAATCGGCGCTGCTCGAGGCGATCGAAGACAAGCGCGCCGAGCCGCGCAACAAGCCGCCGTTTCCCGGGACGCACGGGCTCTGGCAGAAACCGACGGTCATCAACAACGTCGAGACGTTCGCATGCGTGCCGCTGATCCTGGTCAAGGGTGTGGAGTGGTTCAAGGCGCAGGGGGCGAACGGCGCCTCCGGTCTCAAGTTCATCGGGGTCAGCGGCCACGTCGCGCGCCCCGGCGTCTACGAGGTCGCCATGGGGACGACGATCCGCGAGGTGATCGACCACCATGCGGGCGGCATGCTCGCGGGCCGCCCGCTCAAGGCGTTCGCCCCCTCGGGTCCGTCGTCGGGGTACCTCCCGGCGTCGATGGTCGACGTCTCGCTCGACTTCGCCTCCCTGCAGAAAGCCGGCTCGATGCTCGGGTCGGGGGCGCTCGTCGTGTGCGCCGAAGGAACCTGCATGCTCGACATGGCGCTCAACAGTGTCCGGTTCTTCCGCAACGAATCGTGCGGCAAGTGCGTGCCGTGCCGCGTGGGCAGCGCCAAGCTGGTGGACATCCTCGAGCGAGCCGCCCGCGGTCGCGGTGAGGCGGGGGACTACGACATGATCCGCGACCTTTCGGAGGCGATGCGGTTGGCGTCGATCTGCGGCCTGGGGCAGATCGCGCCCGCGCCCATTCAGTCCGTCATCACCCATTTCGCCGACGAGATCGAGGCCCACATTCTCAGGCGAACGTGCCCGTCGGGCGTGTGCCCGATTTCCTCCGTGTGATCGAGGGACGGGAATGAGCGTGACGGCGCCCGACCTCGTGAAGCTGACCATCGACGGCCGGTCGGTCGAGGTTGCGCCGGGGACGACGATCTTCGAGGCGGCCCGTCGAAACGGCATCGCGGTTCCCGTCCTGTGTCACGCCCAGCACCAGACGCCGGTCGCGGTGTGTCGTGTCTGCGCCGTCGACGTCAAGAATGCCCGGGTGCTCGCGGCCGCCTGTATCCGGCCCGTCGAGAACGGCATGGAGGTGCTGACGGCGTCGGAGCGGGTGCAGCAGGTGCGGCGGACGCTCTATGAGGTGCTCTTGGCCGACCACCCGGCGCCCTGCCTTCGTCAGCAGGCGACCGGCGATTGCGAGCTGGAGACTCAGGCGGCGGAGGCTGGGCTCCGTCAATCGCGGTTCGCGACCCGCGCCCATGTCCACGGCATCGACGACTCCTCGCCGATCATCAAGGTGGACCACGCCGCCTGTATCCTCTGCGACCGCTGTATCCGCGCCTGCAGCGACGTCAAGCAGAACTTCGTGATCGGCCGTGCCGGTAAGGGCACGGAGACGAGGATTGCGTTCGACAACGACCTGCCGATGGGAACGTCGAGTTGCGTGGGCTGCGGCGAGTGCATGGTGAGCTGTCCCACCGGCGCGCTCACCAACAAGCGCGCGCTCGACGTCGATCTGCAGGAGGGCGAGCAGATCAGCGCCGACGACCTGCTCGACCTGCCGATGTTCGCCGGCGCGTCCGGCACGTTCCTCTCGCTCAACCGGGGCTCGGTGGTTCGCCGGCGGTTCCGCGCGGGCGACGTCATCTGCCGGGAGGGGGAGTACGGATCGACGGCGTTCTACATCGTGAGTGGGCGCGTCGAAGTCTCGATCGCCAGCCCGCTGGCCCACGTCAAGAGTGGCCGGGGGGCGGGGCCGGCGCGTCTCTCACGGTTCTTCCAGCGTCTCAGTCGGCTGGTCAGCAGCGACGAGGATCCCCGTGAGGCGGGCGGTCATCGCTTCATCCCGATCGACGCCTCGGTGGCGCTCGAGCACAACAATCCCGTCGCCCAGCTCGGACGGGACGAGCTGTTCGGCGAGATGACCTGCCTGTCGCTGTACCCCCGATCGGCGACGGTCCGGGCGCTGGAGGACACCGAGGTCCTCGAGATGCTGAGGAACGTGCTCTACATGCTGCAGAAGAATCGCACGTTCAAAGTCGAGCTCGAGCGTCGCTACCGCGAGCGTGCCCTGGCCACGCACCTGCGTAGCGTGCCCATCTTCGCCGACGTCAGCGAGGAGTTCATCAACCAGTTGCGCGACCGCGTCACGCTGATCCCGTTCCAGCCCGGTCAGGTCATCTTCCGGCAGGACGAACCCGCCGACAGCTTCTATCTGGTCCGCATCGGCTTCGTCAAGGTGACCCAGTCCCTTCCGGGCGGCGAGATCGTCCTCAAGTATCTGGCCCGTGGCGACTATCTCGGCGAGATCGGGCTGCTGCGCGGCGGCGCGCGGACGGCGACGTGCACGGCGCTCGACCACGTCGAGCTCGTCCAGATCCGCGCCGACGACTTTCACGAGATGATGCGCCGATTCCCGGCGATCCAGGCGCGTCTCATGGACGTGGCTCGCGCCCGGATCGGCGAGAACCAGGAGCGTCACGAGCGGGTGGCGTCGCTGCCGATCGGCGACTTCCTCACCCAGGGCCTGATGGAGGCTCAGAACCTCCTGCTCCTCGACCTGGATCGGTGCACGCGCTGCGATCTCTGCGTCCGTGCCTGTGCGGACGCGCATGATGGCGTCACCCGGCTCGTCCGCGACGGCCTTCGGTTCGACAAGTACCTGGTGGCGACGTCCTGCCGCTCGTGCCGCGATCCGCTGTGCATGATCGGGTGTCCGGTCGGGTCGATCCGTCGCCGCGACTCGCTCGAGATCCTCATCGAGGACTGGTGTATCGGCTGCGGGCTCTGTGCCAAGAACTGCCCGTACGGAAACATCAACATCCACAACTTCACGGTCATGGTCGCCGACGAGACCCGACCCGGCCGGCGAAGGGCGGTGGTGCGCGAGAAGGCGACCACCTGCGACCTCTGTCACGATCTCAAGGAGCCGTCGTGCGTCTACGCCTGCCCGCACGGCGCGGCCATGCGCGTGGAGCCGCTCAGCTTCTTCGCCGAGAAGCTGGGGCTGACCAAGTAGATGCTGCTGGACACATCCCACCATCGCTGGATCATCGCGACGACGGTGGCCGCGGTCGTGGCCACCGCAGCGTACGTGCCGTACGCGGCCAGCCGGCTCAACGGCCCCAGTGGTGGCAGCTGGCCGGGCCTCGTCTTCGGTGGCCTCGGCTTCGCGCTGATGATCTACGCGGGCCTCCTGGGGGCGCGGCGCAAGGTGCCGACGTGGCGGCTGGGGCGGGCCACGACGTGGATGAAGGGCCATCTCTGGCTCGGCCTCCTCAGCTATCTCCTGATCCTCTATCACTCCGGCCTGGCCTGGGGAGGCACGCTCACGCTCGTCCTGATGCTGCTGTTCACCATCGTCATCGCGAGCGGGATCTACGGCGTCCTCCTCCAGCAGTTCATGCCTCGTCTGATGACGGAGCGGCTACCCCTCGAGACGGTGTACGAGCAGATCGACGTGATCGTCGCCCAGCTCCGAGGCGAAGCCGACGCGCTCGTCGGCTCCGTCGTCGGGCTCCTGCCCGTTGTCGATCTCGAGCCGTCCGGGCCGGCGCACGCCGGCGGGGGCCTGGCGCACGGTGAGGCGCTGGCCGTCCACAGCCGAACGACGGCAGTGGCTCCGCTGCCGGCCGAGGCAGAGGCCGCTCCCCTGAAGGATGCCTACGTCCGTGAGATTCGCGGGTACCTGGCGCGAGATGTGCCGCGCAACGGCCGCCTGGGGAATCGCCGCGAGCGCGACGCACTATTCGGTCACCTTCGCACGCTGCTGCCCGGCTCACTCCACGGGGTCGTCGACGAGCTCCGGGCGATCTGCGAGGAGCGGCGCCAGCTCGCCGTTCAGAAGCGGCTGCACCATTGGCTGCACGGCTGGCTCCTCATCCACGTCCCCCTCTCGATGGCGCTGCTCCTCTTGTCGGCCGTCCACGCGATCGTGAGCCTCCGGTACTAGGCCGCCGTGGCCGACGAGCGCTACACGACCAAGGTCCGGGCCAAGCGCATCGAGCTCTCCTACTTCAAGCACGCACACCCGTTCCGCCGCTGGAAGCTGATCCTCTCCATCGTGGCCCCGGTGATCGCCGGCGGCTGGCTCGTCGGGTACGCCGCGCTCGGGAGTTCCCGCATCTACACGAGCGGACCGGTGGCCACGGCGCATGCGATGTTCGGAACCAGGTGCGAGGCGTGCCACCGTGCGGCCGACGCTGACGGCAAGCCGTCGGCCAGGGGAGGCTTTTTCCTGAGGGTCACCGATGAGGCCTGCACCACGTGTCACCGCGGGCCCACGCACCACGACACCCAAACGTTCGAACCGAGCTGCAGCACCTGTCATGTAGAGCACAAGGGTCACGTCCTACTGGCCACGCTCGACGACATGCACTGCACGCGCTGTCACCGTGATCTCAAGACGAGCTCGGGAGCCGCGCCGAAGTTCGAGACGAAGATCACGCGGTTCGCTGGCGGACACCCGGAGTTCGCGGTGCAGGTGGGCGATCGCCGCGTCCGTCTCGATCGCGGCGCCGAGGTCAAGGACACGGCCAGCATCCTCTTGAATCATCAGAAGCACGTCAAAGTCGGGCTCAAAGGCCTCGATCAGCTGCGCCAGCTTCGTGGGCCGCGCGGCATCACCGAGACTCCTCACGGCCTTCAGCTCTCCTGCGGGTTCTGTCACGAGACCGATGCCTCGCGCGCGATGATTCAGCCGGTGTCGTACGCCAAGCACTGTGGACCGGCCTGTCACGAGCTGGACTTCGATGGGCGCTTCCCGGGCGTGGCGGCTCCGCACGACACGCCCACGATCGTGCACGGCTTTCTCAGGACCCTGTTCCTCGAGACATTCGAGGCGTGCCAGTCGCTCGGTGGAGCGGCAGCGCAGACGCCGCCTGCCGACACGCGCCGTGCTCAGTGCGGCGAGCTCGGACTGAGCGCGAAGACGGAGGCGCCACCGAGCAGCGCGCCGACCGGTGACCGACCCGAGGGCGAGGGCGCGCGCGGGGGCCGCCTGTTGCGTCGCAGCGAGGCTGAACCAAAGGAAGAACCGCCGGCAGACCAACCGCGAGGGCGCCGGCTGCTTCGCGGCGGTGCGGCCGAAGAAGCGCCAGCCGAGCGCGACGGAGCTCGAGCGCAGAGGGAGACGCCGGGACGTTCGGCCCTGACCTGGGTTTCTGCCGAGCTTCCCGGCGCCGAAAACGTCCTGTTCAAGCAGAAGTGCCAGTTCTGTCACGTGAAGGACGCTGAGGCGAAGGGCCCCCTGCCGCAGTACCTGCCAACCCGCATCCCGGTCCGCTGGCTCCGGCATGCGGTCTTCGATCACGGGGTCCACCGTCCCATCCAGTGCGTCGAGTGCCACAAGGCGACTACGAGCACCCAGACCGCCGACGTGCTGATGCCGTCGGTGTCGGTGTGTCGAGAGTGCCACCGGTCGGGCTCCGGCGCGCGGACGGCCTGCGTCGAGTGCCACCTCTATCACGACAAGAGCCTCGAGACGGATCTCGATGGGCGGCACACGATCCGGCGCCTGACCGGACGGTCGCTCGAATGAACCTCATGGGACGGACGCGCTCATAGGCGCCTGACGCCGGCCGGAAAGGGGCAGGACGATGAACCCGGGGAATTTCGACGTCGCGGAAATCGCTCGGCGTGCACGGAACATCCGCCGGCTCGTCATCGAGATGCTGGCGGCGGCCGGCTCGGGGCATCCTGGCGGCAGCCTCTCCGCCGCGGACATCGTCGCGATGCTCTACTTCGGCGGGGTCATGCGTCACCGTCCCGACGAACCGTTCTGGGAAGATCGTGACCGCTTCGTCCTTTCCAAGGGCCACGCGTGCCCCGTGCTCTACGCCGCGCTCGCCGAGGCCGGCTACATCACGCATGACCTGCTGACGTCGCTGCGCAGGTTCGGGTCGCCGCTCCAGGGCCATCCCGATCGGCGCAAGCTCGGGTTGATCGAAGCGTCGACCGGCTCGCTCGGGATCGGCCTGTCGATGGGGATCGGGCTGGCGCTGGCCGCCCGACTCCGCGGGAGCCCGTCGCGCACCTACGTGCTGATGGGTGACGGCGAATGTGAAGAAGGTCAGATCTGGGAAGCGGCGATGTACGCGCCGCACGTGAAGCTCGGCTCGCTCTGCGCCGTCATCGACTTCAACCGGCTCCAGCTGGATGCCGGCATCGGCGAGCTGACCGATCTCGAGCCGCTGGCCGCGAAGTGGCGGGCCTTCAACTGGAACGTGATCGAGATCGACGGCCACGACTACCGGCAGATCGCGGACGCCTTCAGCCGCGCGGCGTCGGTGGCCGACAAGCCCACGGTGATCGTCGCCAGCACGGTGAAGGGGAAGGGCGTGTCCTACATGGAGAACCAGCTCAAGTTCCACGGCTCGGTTCCCGACAAGCCGGAAGACATCGCCAGGGCCCTCGCCGAGATCTCGGCAGGTGCGCGATGATTCGCCGCTGGCCGTCGCCGCTCGAGCTCGGCAGCGCCACCCGCGAAGCCTACGGCCGAACGCTGGCCGAGTTGGGAGAAGAGAATCCGCGCATCGTCGTCCTCGACGCCGATCTCGCCAAATCCACCCACACCGGGCTGTTCGGAAAGAGGTTCAAGGAGCGGTTCTTCGACGTCGGCATCGCCGAGGCGAACATGTGTTCGATTGCCGCCGGCCTGGCCGCCGGTGGGATGATCCCCTTTGCCTCGAGCTTCGCCGCCTTCCTCATCTGCAAGGGCTATGAGCAGCTGCGGATCTGTTGCGCTTACATGGAGTTCAACGTGAACTTCGTGGGCAGTCACGGCGGCATCTCGCTCGGTGAAGACGGCCCGTCGCAACAATCGATCGAGGACATCGCGATCGCGTGCGCGCTCCCCGGCTTCACCGTCGCCAACCCCGCCGACGAAGTCGCGACCGCCGCCCTCGTCCGTGCCGCGGCCGAGCACTACGGCCCGGTCTACATCCGCGTCGGCCGTCCCCGCGTCCCCAAGATCTACGCCCCGGGCGAGCGCTTCTCGTTCGGTCGGGCCAAAACCCTGTCCGACGGCCACGACGTGTCCGTCATCGCGAACGGGCTCATGGTCGGCGTGGCCTGCGAGGCCGCCGAGCTCGCCGAACGTCGCGGGATCGACGTCCGTGTGATCGACATGCACACCGCCAAGCCTCTCGACGAGGCGACCATCGAGATCGCCGCGGCCGAGACCGGCGCGATCGTGGTCGCCGAGGAACATCTGTGGCGACCCGGCCTCGGCAGCCTCGTCGCTCAGGCGGCGGCCCGGCGCCACCCGGTGCCGATGGAATTCGTGGGCATGGACGATACGTTCGCCGAGTCGGGCACCCCCGAGGAGCTGTTGCGCGCGTATGGCTTGACGACCGAGCACATTCTGGGCGCCATCGACCACGTGCTGGACCGCAAGGTCAAGGGCGCGGGCGCATTGGCGCGGTGAGGGGACGACGATGGCGCTGACTGATCTCCAACAATACGGTCAGAGCGTGTGGCTCGATTATATGAGCCGCCATCTCCTGGCGTCCGGCGAGCTGCTCCGCTTGATCGCCGGCGACGGGCTCGGTGGCGTCACCTCCAACCCGACGATCCTGGAAGCCGCGATCAACAAGTCGACGGCCTATGACGAGGAGATCGGCCTGCTCGCGCGCCGCGGGATGTCGACGGCCGAGATCTACACGCGCATCGCGGTGGCCGACATCGCCGAGGCCGCCGACATCCTCTATCCGGTCTGGCGCCAGGGCGCCGGCGCCGATGGTTACGTCAGCCTGGAAGTCTCCCCGGTGCTCGCCGACGACGTTGAAGGCACCGTCCGCGAAGGCCTTCAGCTCTGGAAGCTGCTGGCCCGCAGCAACGTCATGATCAAGGTGCCGGGCACCGAGGCTGGCTTCATCGCGGCGCGTCGCCTGCTCGCCGAAGGTGTCAACGTCAACATCACGACCCTCTTCTCCGTGGCCGACTACGAGGCGGCGGCCCGCGCGTACATGGCGGGACTCCACGATCGCGTCGCGCGCGGCCAGGACGTCCGCGGGGTCGCCTCGGTGGCGAGTGTGTTCGTGAGCCGCATCGACACTGCGGTCGACAAGGAGCTGGACCGTCTGACCGCGGCGACGCGCGATCCTGAGATCCGGCGAGCTCAGGAGGCGCTCCGCGGCACAGCCGCCATCGCCAACGCCAAGCTCGTGTACGAGCGATTTCGCCAGCTCTTTGCCAGCCTGGAGTTCCAGAAGCTCGAAGCCCTCGGCGCGCGCCGACAGCGGTTGCTCTGGGCATCGACCGGAACGAAGAATGCCAGGTATCGCGACGTGCTGTACATCGAGGAGCTGGTCGGCGCGGACACGGTGAATACGATGCCGCCCGGCACGCTCGCCGCCTTTCGCGATCACGGGCGGGCCGGATCGACCCTCGACCGCGACGTGGAAGGCGCCCGACGTGTCATCGCCGAGCTTGGTCGTGCGGGCCTCGACATCCCGGCGACCCTCGCCCGGCTCAAGAACGAAGCGTTGCAGGCATTCGTCGATTCCTTTGCGGCACTGATGCTGGGCATCGACACCAAGCGCAAGGCCGCACTGCTGCGCGGCCGCTACGAGATCGCGGGTGCGGGCCTGGGCAAGGAGCTCGACCGCTTCAACATCGACCTGCAGCTTCGGGGCTTCGCGCCGGGTCTGTGGGCGAAACAGGCGACGTTGTGGTCCGACGAGCCCGAAGAGCAGAAGCGAATCGGCAACCGGCTCGGCTGGCTCGAATCACCGGAGTTGATGGCCAAGAACCTGCCGCGCCTGCTGGCGTTTGCCGAGGCGGTTCGCCGGGACGGCATCCAGCACGTGGTGCTGCTCGGCATGGGGGGATCGAGCCTTGCCCCCGAGGTGATGCGAGCGGTCCTGGGCGGGGCGCCCGGCGCTCCGGTCTTCACGATGCTGGACTCCACGGACCCGGCGGCCGTCCGCGCCGTGGACCGGAAGGTGGAGATCACCCGCACGCTGTTCATCGTGGCCAGCAAGTCCGGCACGACCATCGAGCCGAATGCCCTCTGCGCGTTCTTCAAGTTTCGACTCCTCGCCGCCGGCGTCAAAGAGTACGGCCGCCACCTGGCGGCGATCACGGACGAGGGCACCGCGCTGCACGAGCTGGCTCAGCAGGAGCGCTATCGCGAAATCTTCCTGAACCCGTCAGACATCGGCGGCCGCTACTCGGCGCTGTCCTTTTTCGGCATGGTGCCGGCGGCGATCATGGGACTGGACGTCAGCGGGCTGCTGGGCTGGGGGCGCGGGATGGCGAGCCTCTGCGGGCCGACGAACGCGATCGGTCAGAATCCCGGTGTCGCGCTCGGGATCGTCCTGGGCAGCGCCGCGCGCTCCGGGCGTGACAAGCTCACGCTGATCACGGGACCGCGGCTGCGGCCATTCGGTCTGTGGATCGAGCAGCTCATCGCAGAGTCGACCGGCAAGCGCGGGACCGGGATCGTGCCGGTTGCCGGCGAGCCGCTCGGCGGGCCCTCGGTGTACGGTGACGATCGGCTGTTCGTCCGCCTTCGTCTTCATGGTGGTGACCCCGAGGAACATCAGCGCGATGGCCTGGTCGAGCGGCTGCGTGCCGCCGGCCATCCGATCGTCACCATCCGCCTGGTCGAGCCGCTGGGCATCGGCGCGGAGTTCGTGCGCTGGGAGGTCGCGACGGCGACGGCCGGCGCCGTGCTCGGTATCAACCCGTTCGATGAGCCGAACGTGCAGCAGGCCAAGGACGCGACCAAGGCGCTGCTGAAGGAGTACACGAACACCGGACGCTTGCCGATTCCGTCCCCGTATGCCAGCGCCGACGGACTGCGCCTGACCTTCACGCGGCCCGCGCTCGACAAGATGGGCTCGCCGGCCGGCGCGGCTGCTGCCGTTCGCGCGTTCCTCGATCTCGTCCAGGCCGGCGACTACCTGGGGGTGCTGGCCTACCTTCCCGGCGAGCCGGCGATCGAGGCGCGCCTGGAGCGGCTGCGCCACGGGCTCCGTGACGGCAAGCGTGTGGCGACGATGCTCGGCTTCGGTCCTCGCTACCTGCACTCGACAGGGCAGCTCCACAAGGGCGGGGCCAACAACGGCCAGTTCGTCGTGCTGACCGCCGACGTGCGTGAGGACGTGGAGATTCCGGGAGAGCCGTTCTCGTTCGGCGTGCTCGAGCTGGCGCAGGCGCTCGGCGACTTTGCGTCGCTGGGGGCCACAGGCCGGCGCGCGCTTCACATCCATCTTGCGGCGGCCGATGCCGCGACGGTCGACCGTGCCTGTCAGCTCATCGAGAGCGCGCTGCTGCCCTGACCGGGCGGATCGAAGGGGGACGTCATGGAACTCGGGTTTGTCGGACTCGGACGGATGGGCCTCAACATGGTGCGCCGCCTGCAGCGTGATCGGCATCGCGTGATCGTGTGGGACCGGGCGGCCGAGCCCGTCAAAGAGGCGATTCAGGCCGGCGCCATCGAGGCGGGCGGACTGGGCGACCTCGTGGCCAAGCTGTCGGCACCGAGGGCCGTCTGGGTGATGGTTCCGGCCGGTGCGCCGACCGAGAGCACGATCACGGCCCTGGCCGGGTTGCTCTCGAAGGGCGACACCATTATCGACGGCGGCAACACCCACTACAAGGACGACCAGCGACGTGCCCAGGAGCTCTCCGCGCGCGGGCTCCAGTATGTCGACGCCGGGACGAGCGGCGGCATCTGGGGGCTGAAGATCGGCTACTGCTTGATGGTCGGAGGTGACGAGGCCGTCGTGCGGCGCCTGGCGCCGATCTTCACCACGCTCAGTCCCGAGAACGGCTGGGCGCGCATGGGCGGCGTCGGTGCCGGTCACTACGTGAAGATGATCCACAACGGGATCGAGTACGGAATGATGCAGGCCTATGCCGAAGGCTTCGAGCTGATGAGCAAGAGCGACTATGGACTCGATCTCCCGGCCATCGCCGAGCTGTGGATGCACGGAAGCGTCGTGCGCTCGTGGCTGCTGGAGCTGGCGGCATCCGCGCTGCGCGACGATCCCAAGCTGGAGAAGATCAAGGGCTACGTGGAGGACTCGGGCGAGGGGCGGTGGACCGTGTACGACGCGATCGAAAAAGACGTGCCGGCGATGGTGCTGACGTCATCGCTGTTCACGCGCTTCCGCTCGCGGCAGCAGGAGTCCTTCGGCGAGAAGATGCTGGCGGCCCTGCGCAACGCCTTCGGCGGCCACGCCGTCCGGCGGGCGTGAGGCGGCGGTGTCCGTCCGGCCGCGCAATCCGTTGATCGACGGACTGGAGCGGACGCTCCTGCCCCAGCCCGGCACACTGGTCATCTTCGGGGGTGCCGGCGACCTGTCCGCCCGAAAGCTCCTTCCGGCCGTGTACAACCTGCAGGTGGATGGCGTGTTGCCGGCCAACTTCGCGGTGGTCGGCTTCGCGCGGAACGAGCTGGATGACGCCGCCTTCCGCGCACTCGCTCGCGACGGGATCACGCGATTCTCCCGGCGGGCGCTCGACGAGGAGCAGTGGGCGCAGTTTTCCCGGAGGCTGTTCTACGTCACGGGGTCGTTCGACGACAACCAGGCGTACAACGAGCTGAAGTGGCGGGTCGAGAAGATCGAGGCCGAATGGTCCATCCCCGGCAATCGGGTGTTCTACCTGGCCATCCCCCCCAGCCTCATCGGGACCTGCGTCGGCAAGCTCGGCGCCGCCGGCTTCGTCAACCGACCCGACCAGGCGGCGATCTCTCGCATCATCGTCGAGAAGCCGGTCGGCCGCGATCTGGAATCGGCGCGCGCCATCAACGCCACGTTGGCCAAGACGTTCGATGAGTCGCAGATCTTCCGCATCGACCACTATCTCGGCAAGGAGACCGTTCAGAACATCCTGGTGTTGCGGTTCGCCAACTCGATCCTCGAGCCGCTGTGGAACGCGAAGTACGTCGACCACGTGCAGCTCACGGTGGCCGAAGCCGAGGGCGTGGGGATCCGAGCGGGCTACTACGAAGAAGCCGGTGCGCTCCGCGACATGGTCCAGAACCACATCCTCCAGGTGCTCGCCATGATCGCCATGGAGCCGCCGTGGTCGCTCGACGCCGAGACCATCCGCGACGCCAAGATCGAGCTGCTCCGGTGTCTGCGGCCGGTGCGAGGCGCCGACGTCGACAAGCTCGTCGTGCGCGCGCAGTACGCGTCGGGTGTTCATCATGGCGACGAGGTCCCGGGCTATCGCCGCGAGGACGGCGTGCGACGCGATTCGACCACCGAGACGTATGTCGCTCTCAAGGTCTTCATCGACAACTGGCGCTGGGCCGGGGTACCCTTTTACATCCGCACCGGCAAGCGGCTGCCCAAGCGGGCCAGCGAGGCGGCCGTGTACTTCAAGCCGGTGCCGCAGATCCTGTTCAATACCAATGCCGACGCCCCACTCGAGTGGAATGTCCTGGCGCTGCGGATCCAGCCCGACGAGGGTTTTTCCCTGCGGCTGTCCTCCAAGCTGCCCGGACCGAAGGTGGCCATCTATCCCGTGAAGATGGATTTCCATTACGACGCGACGTTCGGAGAATCGACGCCCGAAGCCTACGAACGGTTGCTCCTCGACGTCATGGCCGGCGACGCGACGCTCTTCATGCGGCGCGACGCCGTGGAGGCCTCGTGGTCGTGGGTGACCGCGATCCTGGAGGCATGGGATGCGACGCGGGCGCGTTTCGTGCCCGAGTACAGCGCGGGGAGCTGGGGGCCCATCGAGGCCGAGCGCCTCATCGAGTCCGACGGGCGCAGGTGGAGGACGCTCTGAGCGCCGTCGTCGCGCCGTCGCCCCGTGGGGTTGCCGTCGGTGACATCGAGCGCGAGCTCCGTCGCCTGTGGGCCGAAGCCGCCACCGCGCGGGGAGAGACGGCGACCACGCGCGCGCTGATGGCGAACGTGGTTGTGTTTTGCCGCAGTGACGACGAGTGCGCGCAGGCGAGTCGTGATCTCGGGGCGCTGGTTCGTCGGCACCCTTCGCGCGTCGTGCTCCTCGTCGCCGATCCATCGAGCGCCGCCCGGCAGATCGAGGCATCCGTGGCGTTGATCAGCGTTGGTGGCCGGGCCCGCGCCGAGCAAATCGTGCTGCGCGTCGGCGGCGCCGGAGCCTACCTGCTCGTCCCGACCGTGCGCGAGGTGCTGCTCGGCGACATCCCGACCGCGTTGTGGTGGGCGACGCCCGACGCGCCGCCGCTGGCCGGCGAGCTGTTCGGCGGCCTCGAAGCGTTGGCGGATCAGGTCATCTACGACAGCTTCGGCTGGCCCGACCCGCTGCGGCAGCTCGTCGTCGTCGCCCGCTGGATCGGTGGTGGAGCCTCGGTCGCGGCCGACCTCGCCTGGCGGCGGCCGCGTCTCTGGCGGCGCGTCATCGCGGAAACGCTCGATCAGGCGCTCGCGCCGGGCGCGTTCGAGGCGATCAGCGAGGTGCGCATCGAGCACGGTCCGCACACGCTGTCCCAGTCCTGGTTGCTCGTTGGCTGGCTGGCGTTTCGGCTGGGCTGGCAGCCACGGGGAGGACGCGTGGCTCCCGGTCCGGAGGTCACCTGGTCCTTCGAGCGGCGCAACGGTCAATCGCGTGTTCACATCCGCCGTCTCGCCGACGGGGAATCCGAGATCCGCCTCATCGAGATCGCGACCCGCGTGTCGGGTCGCCCGGTGACCTTCCGGTTCACCCACGACGGCCCTGGGCGCGCGGCGATCGCGGCCGTAGGGCTGAACGACAACGTCCAGTCGCTCAGCATGCCGGTGCTCGGCCGCGGCGATCTCGTCGGTCTCCAGCTTCCGGAAGCCGCTCGTGACCGCCTCTTCGAATCGAGCGTCGGCCTGGCCCGCTCCATGGCCGAAGCGGTGCTGTAGCCATGAACGAGATCGCGTTGCGTTTGGCCCAGCACATCCGTGGGCAGGCCGCCCACGGCATCGATTCCCTCGGTGCCGTGCTGGCCCAGCTCGCGGTGGCCGGCAAGCTGATCGCGCGAGAGCTGGCCCACGCCGCGCTGGCCGGGCGGCTCGGCACTACCGGTGAGATCAACGTCCAGGGCGAGGTGGTCAAGAAGCTCGACGTGTGGGGGAACGAAGTGGTCGTGCGTGCCCTCGAGGCGAGCGGGCACGTGTGCCTCATGATCTCGGAGGAGATGGAGCAGCCGCTCCACCTGGCCGACCGGTGCGGCGACGCGGAGTTCGTCGTGTGCTTCGACCCCGTCGATGGTTCGTCCAACCTCGACATCAACGGCGTCGTCGGTACGATCTTTTCGATTCGGCGACGGACCGCGCGTGGGCCCGGACATGTTGCGGTCGATGCCCTGCTGCCTGGGACCGCCCAGGTGGCGGCCGGATACATCATGTACGGTCCCAGCACGGCGTTCGTCTACACCGCCGGCGACGGCGTCCACGGCTTCACGCTCGAGCCGACCATCGGGGAATTCGTGCGCTCGCACGAGCGCGTTCAAACCCCGGCCCGCGGCCGGACCTACAGTGTCAACGACGCCCGGGCTCCCGCCTGGCCCGAAGGAGTACGCCGCTACATCGAGTATCTGCGCGCCCACGATCCCAAAACGGCGCGGCCCTACACCGCTCGCTACGTGGGCTCCATGGTGGCCGACGTTCATCGCACGCTCTTGCAGGGCGGCGTGTTCCTCTACCCGGGCGAGGTCGGCGCCGACGGCCGGGCGGCGGGGAAGCTGCGACTCCAGTACGAGGCGGCGCCGATGGCCCTCATCCTCGAACACGCGGGCGGCAGGGCAAGCACCGGCAAGGAACGGATCCTCGACATCAGACCGGATGGTCCCCACCAGCGCGTTCCGCTCGTGATCGGCAGCCCGGAAGACGTGGCCCTCTTCGAGGAATTCCTCGCCGGTCGACACTGAGAGAAGAACGGAGGCTCCCCATGACTCCACGGGTGAAGGAAATATTGAGCTGGTACGGGAGCGACTCGCCCGGGACTCTCACCAACCTCGCCCGCCTGCTCAACCACGGAGCCCTGGCCGGCACCGGTCGCATGGTGATCCTCCCGGTCGACCAGGGCTTCGAGCACGGGCCAGCCCGAAGCTTCGCCCCGAACCCGGACGCGTACGATCCGCGCTACCACTTCGAGCTCGCCATCGAGGCGGGCTGTAGCGGCTACGCCGCGCCGCTCGGCTTCCTCGAGGCGGGCGCACGCGAATTCGCCGGTGAGATTCCACTCATCCTGAAGCTGAACGACCACGACGTCCTCTTCGAGGAACGCGATCCGACCCAGGCGTTGACCAGCAGCGTGGCGGATGCTGCACGGCTCGGTTGCGTCGGCGTCGGATTCACGATTTATCCCGGCTCCGTGCACCGGCTGGACATGTACGGTCAGATCCGGGCCATCGCGGAGGAGGCGAAGCGCGTGGGCATGGTGGTCGTCATCTGGTCGTACCCGCGTGGCTCCGGACTGTCGAGGGACGGCGAGACCGCCATCGACGTGACCGCCTACGCCGCTCACATCGCCGCACAGCTCGGCGCCCACATCGTCAAGGTGAAGCTGCCGAGCGCGCACATCGAGCAGGAGGCGGCCCGGAAGGTCTACACGAACCAGCGCGTGCCGATCGGGACGCTGCCCGAGCGCGTGCGTCACGTCGTGCAGGCGACGTTCAACGGCCGTCGGGTCGTCATCTTCTCGGGCGGCGCGCTGCAGGAGGACGACGAGGCGGTCTTCGACGAGGTGCGCGCCATCCGCACGGGCGGCGGCTTCGGCTCGATCATCGGGCGCAACTCGTTTCAGCGACAGCGCGCCGATGCTCTCAAGTTCCTCAAAACCATTCTGGAGATCTACGGCGTGTGAGCGCGGTGCTGTTGGCCGGCGATATCGGCGGGACGAAAACCGTGCTGGCGCTCTACCAGGCCACGGGCGGTGAGCTCCAGCGCGTCCGCGACGGAACGTTTCCCAGCCGGGACTTCCCGGGCGGCCTCGAATCGATCGTGGAGAAATTCCTCGCCGCGGGTCCGGCGGTGACGATCACGTCGGCGTGTTTCGGCATCGCCGGCGCCGTCGTGGATGGTCGCGGTGTCACGACCAACCTTCCCTGGGTCGTCGACGAGCGCACGCTCGCGCGCCGGATCCCGGCCGAGCGCGTGACGCTGCTGAACGACCTCGAGGCGGCGGCCTTTGGAGTCCTCGGCCTGGGCCCTGCCCAGCGGGCGACGCTCCAGACGGGAACCGTGCGTCCGGGCAACATGGCGCTCATCGCCGCAGGGACGGGACTCGGAGAGGCGCTCATGCCATGGGACGGCACGCGACATCGCGTGCTCGCATCCGAGGGTGGCCACGCCGATTTCGCCCCGCGCAACGACCGCGAGGTGGCGCTGTTCCGCTGGCTGGCCCGGCAATTCGGCCATGTGAGCTACGAACGCGTGCTGTCCGGCCCGGGTGTGTTCAACATCTATCGCTTCCTGACCGAGAGCGAAGGCCAACCGCGCACGCCCTGGCTCGCCGAGCGGTTCGAACGTGGCGATCCCAGCGCCGTCATCGGCGAGGCTGGGCTGGCCGGCCAGGATCCCGTGTGCGTCGCCACGCTGGATTTGCTCGTCAGTGTGTATGGGGCGGAAGCAGGCAATCTCGCGCTCAAGGGACTGGCCGTCGGCGGGGTGTGGATTGGCGGGGGCGTCGCTCCCAAGCTTCGGCCCAAGCTCGAGGACGGGACGTTCATGCGGGCGTTCTGTGACAAGGGGCGATTCGCCACGTTCATGAGCACGGTGCCGGTGCACATCGTCCTCGATCCGCGAGCGCCACTCATCGGAGCGGCCCACGTGGCCGCCGAGCGGTCCTAGTTTCGCCGCGGCCGCTCAGCGAGGCTGGCGCTCGCGGGCCGCGAGGTGGCCGAGGCCGTCGTAGGCGGCGTACTTGTAGGCCTCGCCGACCGTCGGATAGTTGAAGACACTATCGATGAACGTGTCGATGGTGCCGCCGGTCTGGAGCACCATGAGTCCGATGTGGACCAGCTCCGAGGCCGACCCGCCGATGATGTGCACGCCGAGGAGCTTCTTGTCCTCGCGCCGAAAGACGAGCTTGACGAGACCGTTGAGGTCACCGGCGATCTGACCGCGCGCGTTCTGACGGTAGTACGCCCGCCCCACGCAATAGTCGATCGCCTTGCCTCGGCACGACTCCTCGGTCTCACCGACCATCGCCACTTCGGGAATGGAGTAGACGGCCAGCGGAAACAGGGGAGCCACCCGTGCCTTGTACTTGAGGTCGAAGGCATGGACCATCGCGACGCGCGCCTGCTCCATGGACGTCGCGGCGAGGGCGGGAAAGCCGATCACGTCACCCGCGGCGTAGATGTGGGGGATGGCCGTCTGGTACCGGTCGTTCACGGTGATGAGGCCGCGATCGTTCGCCGGAATGCCGACCTTCTCGAGACCGAGGCCGGTGGTGTTCCCGGCTCGTCCGGCGGCGAAGAGCACGCAGTCGACGGCCGCGGTCACCCCGCTCCGGAGCGTGACGTACAGCGCGTCGGGACGCGACTGCACCTGTTTGACATCATCCCCCAGGCGGACGGTGACGTTGAGCGCTTCCATGTGTTGCTTGAGCCGCTCGGACAGCTCGTCGTCGAGAAAGCCCAGGAGCCGATCGCGGCCGTCGATGAGGGTCACCTCGAGACCGAGCGCGGCGAAGATCGTGGTGTACTCGCACCCGATGACGCCGGCCCCCACGACGGCGATGGACCGCGGCATCTGCTCCATCCGGAGGATGGTGTCGCTGTCGTAGAGGCGTGGATCGTCGAACGAAATGTTGCGCGGCCGGCTGGGCACGGATCCGGTGGCGATCAAGACGACATCGGCGTTGAGCAGCAAGTCCGGCTGCCGCTCGCCACGCTGGACGCGGACCGTGTGCGGGTCGTCGAAGCTCGCCCGACCGTGGACCAGGTCGATGTGGTGGCGATCGATGTTCTGGAGGACGAGCGCCCCGAGCGAGCGCACGACCTCGCGCTCACGGTAGAGGAAATCGTTCACGGTGAGGTCACTGGTCACCCGGTGGTCGACGCCGTACAGCCCTCGCTGCTGGAGGCCAGAGAAGTAGAGGGCCGTCTCCCGAAGCGTCTTCGACGGAATCGTCCCGGTGTTGATCCCGGTGCCGCCGACCTCCTGGGCTTGCTCCACGATGGCGACGCGCTTGCCGAAGTACGCGGCCTGAGCGGCGCCCTTCTCGCCCGCCGGCCCGGATCCGATCACGATGAGATCGTAATGTGTCATGTCAGTGCATCACGAGGCCGCCGTCCACGCTGGCGCTTGGCCCGTCATGTACGCGGACTTCGGCGAGGCGAGGAAGCCGATGACGTTCGCCACGTCCTCGGGGGTCTCCATGCGGCCGAGCGGCACGCTGTTGAGGCGCGCCTTGGTGAACTCGGCGGGGCTCACGAACGGCCATGACCGCGTGACTCCGACCGAGGCTCCCTCAAAGGAGAGGTCCTCGCACCTGATTCGAGGGAACGCCGGCTACTTGGGCTCAAGACATGCAACATCGCGTTAGAGACACACCATTTTACTCGGAGCTCGCGTGCCGGGCATCAAGGGCCGCGCGAGGAGGCCACGACCAGTATGGCGGTGAGCACATGGTCAGGCCACGGTCGGCGGATGCAGCGGTGTTATCGTACCGGCGTGCGTCCCGGAGAACCAGTCCACGCGGAGGTGCACAACGCCGAGGTGCACGGATCGGACGGCACGCACCGCTTGGGCGACCTCTTGCGCGGCCCTACCCTGGTCGTGTTCCTCCGCCACTTCGGCTGACCGCACGGCGCCCGTCAGGTGGACGGCCTCGTGGCGCGACTGCCGGAGCTCGACGCCCTGGGCGTGGACGTGGTCCTCATCGGTAACGGTACCCCGGCAGCGCTTGCCCCGTTCGTGCGCGACATGGCGCTCGCCCGCCGCGGCGTGACGGTGGTTACCGACCCCTCGCTGGCGGTGTTCCGGGCGGCGGAGCAGCGGCGGCCGCGCTTCAATGGGCTTCGTGCCATTGTCGAGACGATACGCGAACTCGCGGCTGGCTACGCCCCGGGACGGGTGATCGGCGACGCCCGTCAGCTCGGGGGCGCCTTCCTTGTCGACGAGAGCGGGCGCGTTGTCCATCACCATCGCAGTCGGAGTCCCGGTGACCTCGTCGACTCGAGCGACATCGTGCAGGCCGCACTCGCGCTCGTCGTGGAGCGGCGCGGGGCCGGGAGGCGCGTCTGATGGAGATCTGGTTCCACCTCGCCAACGTCCTGTACGTCGTGTCGTACCTCGTAACCGACATCCTGTGGCTGCGCGCCTTGGCCGTGCTGGGCGGGCTCAGCTCGCTGACGTGGACGCTGACCACGCCTACCCCGAGCCTGACGTTCATCGGCTGGACGCTCGTCTACAACACCATCAACGTCGTGCAGATCGCGCGGCTGTGGCAGGAGCGCCGGCCGGTGAGGCTCGCCCCGGAGGCGCAGACGCTGTACGCCGCGGCGTTCCGGACCCTCACCCCGCGCGAGTTCCAGCGGCTCCTGGCAGTCGGCCGGTGGCAGGAGGCGCCGGCGAAAGAGGTGTTGATCGAGCAGGGTGCGAACCCGGGGCGCATGCTCGTGCTGGCGTCGGGGCGGGCGGCGGTGAAGGTGCACGGACGCGAGGTGGCGACGCTACAACTTGGCCAGTTCGCAGGGGAGATGAGCTTCTTTACCGGCGCGCGTACGACCGCCTCCATCGAGGTCGTCGAGCCGGCCCGCTTCGTGTCGTGGGCGACCAATGACCTGGACCGCTTTCTCGGCAGGCATCCTGAGCTGCGCGCGGCGCTCCAGCTCGTCCTCGGCAGGGACCTGGCCGCAAAGCTCGGCAGCGACAGGGAGAGAACATGAGACGCCCTTGCCGGCCTGTGACTCGCATCTACGCCGTCGACAATCTTGTGGCGCTTTCTGCCCGGGACCCTTTCCAGCGATGGCACTGTTCCATCGTGACCTAGGAGTGCGCGCTTCTATCCACCGATGGGCTGAGTGGCTGACGATGGAGGGCTATGTGGCTCTCATCGTCGACAGCTTGGCCCTCACAAACGCGCCGACAGCCCAGAGCGTTACGAGGATGCCTTCGAAGCGCTCGTCTACCCCGCTCACTCTTGTTCGTCGAGAAGAGCCGTGTCAGCGGCACGGGCTGGTCCACTAGCGCCGGAGTCGCGTTCGCCGCCAGCTGAGCACTCTTCGGTTTAGGCGCCCGCGCGGCCAGCACAGTTCGAGTAGCGGTCGCCTTTTATCCCATTTGCTCGACGACCGAGGCATCAGAACTGACGGGATCTGTCTTGTTTCTGCCAGGCGGCGGAGACCCTTTGACCCCACCGGACCGATGCGTGCGGAGCGTGCGGCGAAGGAAAACTAGATACCGTCGAGAGGGTCGTTTACCCCGGCGCCACCCACGCGTTCGACCTCGGCCGCGACGGGGTGCTCCAGGGGATGGTGGGCAACCCCGGGTTCTACGGAGGTAGCCTGGCGAAATACGACGTCCAAGCCACGGCCGACGCCGAGCGCCGGATCCGTGCGTTTCTCGCTCGATATCCGTTACGCGCTCCGTAGCGGTGTCATGCGTTCCGTTCGATGCAATGAAGCGCCCCCTCTGATTCGTTTTCAGCTTCTGGCAATCACGAATCTCGGATCAGGTGGGGGCGCAATGATAGAGAGACACGGCCACGGAACCCTCGGTGATCGCAATGATCTCCGAGGCCTGGTTCAAGTGATGCCGTCGAATCCAGAGTCAGCGCGGGAGCTCACGTCGGATCTTCCCTATCGGCCATCGCACACCGTTTGTATGTGGTGGTGCTCCAACGTGGCTAAGAGCTACTTGACGAGGTGCCTTTTTCGGCAGATTCTCGCGCGCATCGAGCGTCTCGCATGGCTCCTCACGGTGATGAGAAGCCCGGCACGGAGGCAGAGAAACGGAGCTTCTCGGCATGATTATCTCGCGTCCGGATTCTGCCCGAGGCAAACGTTTGGAAGAAGGGGCTGTCAGCCTCGCGTGCGCCGCGAACTCAGCCCAATGTGACGCGTTCCGAACGGCAGCAGCGGCGCGTTGCGTCGCGGCCGGTTCAGCAACGAGAGGGAGCGGAGACTTCAGTCCAAATCGTGAATCCAGATTGAGCAACGGCCCGATGCGCACCGACTTCAGGAAATGTTTTCTGGGGTACTAATGATGGAGCACTTGGAAGCGGAGGGTTCTATGAATGGCCAGATCGAGGATAGTGCGAGCGGGAGAAAAATCGGTGAGTACCTGGGCTGTGGCGTTGACGTGCTGGTCAGCACCTTGACACAGCAGCGGCAGTTGGCCAGCCAGGGCAGCCACAAGCGATTGGGCGAACTCCTGGTGGCAGCGCAGGCCGTGAGCCACAAAACGCTACGGGCAGCCATCCATGCGCAACGGCGGGATCGTCTACGTCATTGCCCAGTCTTCTCTGGCCTGCCCGACGACGAGTTGGACGCCATCTGTGAACTTGTCCAGGAGCTGAGCGTAGCCGCTGACGAAGAGTTCATTCACGAGGATGAGAAAGGCCATACCCTCTACGTGCTGGTGGAAGGCCGGGCGCTGGTGTTTCGGCGTGAGGAAGACGGAGAAGACATTCGTCTGGCTGTCGTCTCGCCTGGCGAATGTGTCGGCGAAATGGGTTTTTTTGCGGACGGGAAGCGTTCGGCCTCGGTGCGGGCTTTGGTGGATTCGCAACTGCTGCAGATCTATTACACGAATCTTGAGCGCATCTTCGAGGCCGCCCCGCGCGTAGCGAAAAATTTTCTGGGCACCCTTACGGAGAAACTGCGTCAGACGACATTGCGTTTTCAGAACACGGTGCACGAGGCCCGGAACAGAGATCGATCGCTGCAAAGTCTCTATGCCTGCCTGGACCTGTCCGAGATTCTGACGTTGCGTCTCGACATCGAGGGCTTGATTGAACGTGTGGTTCGCTCTGCCAGCCAGGTAATGCAGGCTGATCGTGCCTCGCTGTTTCTCATCGACCCGCTGTCCGGGGACCTCTGGTCCAAAGTAGCCCAAGGTGAAGAGAGACGTGAGATCCGGATTTCGGCAGGGTCAGGAGTGGCGGGCTGGGTGGCGCAGCACGACCAATGGGTCAATATTCCTGATGCCCACAACGATTCCCGCTTTGACCCGGAGGTCGATCAGCGGACCGGCTATCGGACCCGCTCCATATTGTGTGGGCCAGTAAAGAATCTCCACGGGGAAATTATTGGTGTCCTACAAATCCTCAACAAGATAGATGGCAAGTTTTCCAAGCAGGATGAAGCGCTCTTTCGGGTTTTTGTCTATCAGACCGCTATTACGGTGGAGAATTTCCAGCTCTATAAGCGCATGATGGCTAACCACGAAAAAGTGCTGATTTTGCTCGACGTGGCAACCCTCGTGGCCCAGACGCTTGATCTGGAGATTTTGATGGGCAAGATCGTTGCCAAAATCTCCGGAGTCCTGCATGCCGAACGCAGCTCCCTGTTCTTGCTCGATCGGGAGAGGGACGAACTCTGGGCGAAGGAAGCCCAAGGGGCGGAGGTGGTCGAGATCCGTTTCCCGCGGACGCTGGGCTTGGCAGGGTATGTAGTAAACAGTGGAGAGGTGCTCAACGTGCCGGATGCGTACGCAGATTCCCGCTTCAATCCGGCCATTGATCAGGCGACGGGTTTTTTGACCCGTTCAGTGCTTTGTGCACCGGTGCGTAACCGGGAGGGGGAGATTATCGGTGTAACGGAGGTGATGAACAAACAGGGCGGCGTGTTCGACCGAGAAGATGAAAGCCTGCTCCAGGCCCTAACCTCTCAAATTGCCGTGGCCCTTGAAAATGCCCAGTTATACGCCCGGACCGTGGAAATGAAAAACTATCTCGAGAACGTCCGAGAGAGCATTTCTAACAGTCTGGTGACTCTGGATCATGCCTACCGCGTGGTGACGGCCAACCGGGCGGCCCTGGAGCTATTGGAGCAACCGTCAGTAGCGATCCTGAAAAAGGACATTCGCGACTTGCTCGGAGCTCCGAACACACACCTGGTACGCCATTTGGATCAGGTCTACACCACGCACCGTGCCGTGGTGGATTACGATGTGGACTGCCTTTTTGCCGGTGCGAGCGCCCGTTCGCTCAATCTGAACTTTCTACCCCTGCAGGACCATATGGGCACGTATCAGGGTCAGATCCTGATTATGGAAGACATCACGCAGGAGAAACGCATGAAAAGCACCCTGGTGCGCTACATGTCCAAGGACATCGTAGAGAGGTTGCTCGCCGATCCCGAGCGGTTGGCCCTCGGTGGCGTTCGCAGCAAGGCAACGATTTTATTTTCCGATATTCGTGATTACACGAGCTTGGCTGAAGACCTAAGCGCTGAGGAAACCGTCGCTTTGCTTAATGAGTACTTCACCTGCATGGTCGATGTGGTCTTCCAGCACGGCGGCGTGCTCGATAAATACATCGGGGATACCATTATGGCGGTCTTTGGCGTCCCCTATGTTCAGGACGACGATGCGGTGCGGGCGGTGCGAGCCGCCCTGGACATGAGGGCGGCCTTGGCCCAGCTCAACGAGCGGCGCAAAGCCGCCGGACAAAAAGCAATTTCTATTGGCGTCGGGATTGGCACAGGTGAGGTCGTGTCCGGCAACATCGGCTCCGAGAAGCGGATGGAGTTTACCGTCATCGGTGATTACGTCAATATCGCCTCACGTCTTGAGGGTCTCAATAAGTATTATGGCACTCGCTTGCTCATCGCCGAGTCGACCCACCAGGAACTCGGAGAGCACTTTGTGACGCGGCCGATCGACCGCGTACGGGTTAAGGGCAAGAAGGAGCCAGTGCAGATGTTTGAAGTGCTGGGCGAACACGGATATCGCCTGGCGCCAGTGGAGGAATACTTCTGTCAGGGCCTAGAGGCCTATAGGGAGCGAGATTTTGTCACAGCCTGCGAGTGGTTCGGAAGGGGCGCAGACCGTGACCGTCTGTGCCGGGTATTCCTGACCCGCTGCTTGAACTTTCTGGAAAGGCCACCGCATCCGGACTGGGATCGCGTATGGATCTGGGAGGAAAAGTGAAGCCGCCCTCTACGCCACCCTGGTGGAGCGGCGCGAAGATCGTCCCCGAGGGCTGTTCGCGCCTTGTTTGACGGCCTCTGGTTGCTGAGTCGCATGAAGGTCTCGGCGCCGGTGGCTATTGTGACGCGGCGCCGTTCGTTGATCGCGGTCGCGCTCAGGGCCAGGGCGACGTGAAAAACTCCGTCTCGGCCGGCTTCCTGGAGAGACATTGTACTGGACCACGAGGACCCGTTGACCGAACTAGCGGTTCGCTTGTCGCGCGCGGCCGATGCGCCCCACAGCTTCGGATCCGGCTGAAACGCAATCCTTTCGCGTCCCGAACGAGGAATTCCCCACGCGCTCAGAGTACGTACCATCGCCTTGGCATGCGAATAGGCCATCCAGGTGCGCTTTCCAAATGTGGTCGGGGACCTCGGCGCGACGAGTACGGCGACCAACACTGGTCAGCCCGTGCCCGCCGTCGGTTCGGCCCGCAGAGTGCATTAGTGAGCTTGCAGGAGGCGGAAAACCATCGGCCGGGACGCGGACAATGCTAATCACTCGACGGTTCCACGCTGACCAACTCGTTGTGTCCGCGTCGCGGTAACGGCTCTGCCGGCGGTGAGAGGGGTTGTGGCGCCGGCGGGCTCTGGTGGACTTGTACCTGGCACTGGTCGTGGTGGTCCTTGGAGAGCACGAAGAGCGTGGCGCGCCGGGCCGCGCCCGCGCGGTGGCTTCGTCGATCACCTCGTGAACGAGTTCCCGCGCCCCGAGGGCGGCTGCGCCGGATCGAACCACTTTGGGACCAGCGAGACGTGCACTGTCCAGCACATCTCGCCCTCGGGAGCGACGCCTGCGAACGCGGCGGCATCCGCCGGCAGCCTGACAACGAAGCGCCACGACGACCGAGATTTTCAACGTCAGCGTGGCCCGGTCTCTGGGCCGAGCGACAACGCGTTGTGCTCGACCGCAAAAACGTTCGCGTACAGACTGGCGATCCAGTACTTGCCGTCCTGGGTCGCCTGCAAAAATCGAAGCGCGTCCTGCAGGTACGGGCCGACCATCTTCCAGAAGAAGGCCGGGTAAGCGCTTCGAAGATCCGCGGCCGTCTTGTAGCCGAGCCTCTCGTGCACGCCGATTTCCCTGAATTCGTTGAACAGCGCCGAGGCCTTTTTTAGATACAGGATGTCCGCAAGCTGACCGATCAGGTCAGCGGCGCGCAATAACGCCGGGAGCGAGCTGGTGTTCGCTCGCGATTCGTCGTTGGCCGGCACCGGGAAACGGGTGAATTCGATGTTGGCCTCGAGCGCGGCGATCTGCAGCTCCCGCACGCGACCAAACCGCTCGCGTACGAACAGCTTGGAGCGCGCCACGTGATAGGGCGTCAGGGCCACGTCTGTCGACCCGATCGGAAGCGTGGTCGTCTTTCCGTCGAGGTCGATAACGTACGAGCCATTGCCGTCGCCGCGACAGACACCGCGCACGTAGCCGATGTCGTGACAGAGCAAGCTGATCACGAAGTGCATCCAGTCGGAAGGCGACACACCGCCTTCGGTGACTTGCTTGCCCTTCAGGATTTCCTGCCCGACGTCGGTGACGAGAATGGTGTGGTTGACGTCGTGATAGGCGGCGTCGCTGTTGGCGATGTTCTCGAGCGCCATCCGGCCCGTGAACGCAATGATGCTGGGAAATTCGGGCTCCAGCAAACCATAGGTCCGCTGATAGGTCAGCTTGAGAGTGTCGACGAACGCGTCAATGACGACCCGGGTTGGATCGAACATACTCGAGGCCTCCTTAGGAGGGATTTTAGTGCAGCGCCTATAGCTGGGCGAGGCCTCCGGAGAGGAAGTCGCAGGCTCCTTGACGGCCCTGGGGATCAGAGAGCCACATCACTCGGTAAAAGACGACCGCAGTCATTATCAGTTGCTCGCATGAACATTCGTCGTGCGAGGGCAACTTTCCAGTCGGCGAGGCACTCGCGGGACACGGCCAGGAAAATCGCGATCGGGTTCGCCGTGTCGACCGAAGTCGAAGAAATGCTCCACCAGTTCCATGGCCTCGATGTCCGGCGACGCACTCAGGACCGCCCGGCGAACACTTTCGCCGGGCGGGCTCGGCTCGCGACCGCGAGAGGTAAGGCCTCAAGGGCCGCTGAGACCTGGGCTTGGAGAAGAACCGCCGAGAGCTGACTCGCGGTGTCGAGCCAGGCGCGCCACTCACCGAAGCGCTCGATCGCCGGCGTCACAATACTCGCCTTCGCCAGACCGACCGTGGCCATGCCGGCACGAACCGCCGCCCGCTCGGCGTCCCCGAAGCGCCAGAGGATGCGCCCGATCGTAAGCCGTTTATAGGCCATGCGCCAGGATGTCGGTCCGAGGACCTCACGGAATTACGCTTCCTCGGTTTCGTAGGGAGTGCTGTTGCTTCGGCGGAGGTGACTCCAGTAGCCGCGGAGATGAACCTCCCACGCGAGTTCGCACGCGAGGACACGATCGGGCTCGACGCGGGTCCGCAGGGCTTGAAGGCGAGATGAAGCGCCTCCTCACGACAAGTGGTGGAAAACTGCGCGAGGAAACGCGCGGCGGCGTCGTCGTGCGTCCGCGATTCGGCGATCGCTGGAGTGATGTCGGGAATCGTGCTGGCGCGGTCGGACATGATCATGAAACGGCTGAGCGGTTCCTCTTGAAGGGCCACGCGCACGGCGACATCCCCACTCGTGGTCGTCGACGCGATGGCCTTCCACGCGCCGGTGCGAGCGCCAGAGGTGCAGCGCGGCAAGGGACTCGTCGAGCGGCGACGTGTCCGGAACGGGCATGACCTCCCACGCGGGATCGTCCAGCTGCTTTTAGTTAGCAGTCGCACGATGAGCCTTTCTGCCGACGCCAGTCCGCCGCGCTCGGCCGCGTGGCGATAAGCGACGTTCTGCAGGAACGCTTCCGGGTAAAGGACCGTTAAGACGCCTTTGACGCGCGCGTAGAGGTCCAGGGTCCCGGCGTACCCGCAGTCGAAGCAGTAGACCGTGCGCTCGACGGCCAGCGGCTCAAGGCTGCAACTCCTCGCCCCATCTTTCCAGCTCTCCAGTGCCCACATGGCGGCTTCGGGGAGTTCTGGACCAGCATCCGTTCCCAGGTTGGGTCCGCAGGTGCCACTCGATGCCGGCATGAAGCGCCGTGCCGATCATGCCGGCTTCTGTTTTTCTCGGTCGGCGGCTTTCATCCTTGTGACGGCCTCGGCGACGGCGGCTAAGACAATCTCCGGGTCGCGACTACTGGTTACCCGGTGGTCGCCGCCGTAGAGGCCTCGCTGCTGGAGGCCTGAGAAGTAGAGCGCGGTCTCCCGCAGCGTCTTCGACGGAATCGTGCCCGTGTTGATGCCGGTCCCGCCGACCTCGGGAGCCTGCTCGACGATGGCGACACGCTTGCCGAAGTACGCCGCCTGCGCCGCGCCCTTTTCGCCGGCCGGCCCGGACCCGATCACGATCAGGTCGTAGTGGGTCATGCCCCGAGGCTCAGTGCATCACGAGCCCGCCGTCCACGCTGAGCGCCTGGCCCGTCATGTACGCCGACTTCGGCGAGGCGAGGAAGCCGATGACGTTGGCCACGTCCTCCGGCGTCTCCATGCGGCCGA
>Ga0209159_1000388_pt1 | contig 40767 bp, 28 predicted proteins | sample GraSoiAngelo_144_FD_185901 | JGI IMG/M metagenome (GOLD analysis project Ga0209159, IMG submission 185901) | Grasslands soil microbial communities from the Angelo Coastal Reserve, California, USA - 14_1009_02_40cm (SPAdes) (version 2) | ecosystem: Environmental > Terrestrial > Soil > Grasslands ...
ACCCACGTGCATTTTTTCCAGTCGGGTGATCTTTTCACCCGGCCGGACGGCGCAGATCTCAATAGTGTTCGGCCGTACATAGACGAGGTGGGCTGGATCAAATCGCATTTAGCCGACACTTTCGCGCGCTATTTGCGCTGCGGCATTACCAGCGTTGTCGATGTCGGAGGGCCAATGTGGAATTTCGAAGTGCGGAAAACTGCGGATTCGACCGCCAAAGCGCCGCGCGTGGCGGTGGCCGGGCCGTTAATTTCCAGCGTCTCGCGCGAGAAACTCGATCTTGGCGATCCGCCGATTGTGAAGATCGATACTCCCGATCAAGCGCGCGAGTTCGTGCGCAAACTCGCCGCGCAAAACCCGGACTTGGTTAAAATCTGGTACATCGTCGACCAGAATCACCCGGTTGATTCGTTCCGGCCGATCGTCCGCGCCACGGTTGAAGAAAGTCACGCGCATAAGATTCGCGTCGCCGTTCATGCGACTGAATTGGAAACAGCGCGCGCCGCCGTTGAGGAAGGGGCCGATGTCCTTGTGCACAGTGTGATCGACAAACCCGTCGATGACGCGTTCGTGAAGTTGCTGAAGGATCGGCATACGATTTTGTGTCCGACGCTCGTCGTCTTCGAGCGCTATGGCCGTACCTTCGCCAATAGACTCAACCTTACGCCCGAAGAAAGAGCTTGGGGCAATCCGGAAGTCATCGCGTCGCTCGACGTGACGAAGATTCCGTCGGACAAACTGCCCGAGCGAATCAAGACGGCGCTGACCAAGCCGGACGAGGCGCTCGGCCGCATCAAGAAAACCTACGATGTCGCGCTCAAGAATCTAAAAACACTGGAGGACGCTGGAGTTCCAATCGCAGCCGGCACCGATGCGGGAAACATCGGCACGATTCATGGGCCGGCTTTGTTCCGCGAGTTTCAATTGATGAAGGAAGCCGGGCTGACGCCGATGCAGATTTTGCAATGTGCTACTGCGAATGCCGCGCAATTGTTCGGCGGTGAAACCGGCGCGCACATCGGCAAAATCGAAAAGGGATATTTCGCCGATCTCGTTGTTCTGAACTCGAATCCGGCCGATGATATCGCGCACGCTTCGGATATTGAGAGTGTGATGAAAAATGGTGTGCTCTATCCCGCGTATACTCTTCTGACCGCGCCTGCTCCCTAACGCAATCATGCGGCGCAAAGGTCGGGCGATCGCGACGGTTGCAATTTTGCTAATCCTCGGTGCGATTGGAATCGCCTGGCTCAATCCGCGGCTAACGCACCACATCGAGAGCGATCACTTTCGCGCCGAACTGGCAAAAGAAACGGCAAAGGGTCTGCATTTTCCCAGCGGGCAATACGCGCCCATTCACTGGACTGGGTTTCTTTCGGCAACCAGCGATGGCTTTCGTGCCCGGAACGGACGCAAAGCAATGAAGTCGATGGATGCGCACGGGATCACGGCAAGATTCAATCCATTAGGATTTTTTCTCCGACGCTGGCAGCTCGATGATGTTCATATTCGATCGGGCGAAGTCGAAATCCAAACCTATGCGCCCACGCCAGAACCGTCGCCGGCAAAGCCTTGGTTCCATATTTTTCTGCCGCAGCGCGTTTACCTTAAACTTGTCGAATCTGAACCGGCCGACGTTACGTGGTGTTTTCGGGGCGAGAAAGGCGGATTCTTCGGCACGCGCCTCGTCATCGCGCCGCATGGCCGAGACTTCAACTATCAAGCAAGCGGTGGAACTCTAAAGATGGCGCTGATTCCCAATTTGCAATTGCGCGACACTCATCTGCTCATCACCAAGAAATTGCTCACGCTTTACAATCTCGATCTGCAGCCGAGCGAGGACGCGACCGGCAACATTCACGCTCAAGGAACCGCAGGCACGAGCGAGGATCGAAGCGTCGATTTTAATTTTAACTTCGAACGCATCCCGGTTGAGGAATGGCTGCCGAAACAATGGCGGGATCACGTCAGGGGCACGGCGTCGGGGAACATTCGGTGGCGCGGGAAAAATCCGAAGCTGGAGAGTTCCACCGGCGAAGCAACGCTGCGGGTGGATGGAGGGCGTATCATCGAACTGCCGTTTTTGGAAAATCTCGCGAAGATCACGAACGAGAAAGCACTTGAGCGGTTGACGCTCAATGATTGTTCCTTCGCGCTAACGTGGAATTATCCGAGGGCGGAAATCAAAAACATCGCAATCGATGAGAAGGGGAAATTTCGCGCAGAAGGGGTGATTCAGGTCGAAAGGAAAGCGTTAAGCGGTGCGATCGAGCTGGGAGTTGCCCGCCATTTGCTCGACTGGTTGCCGAAGCCGGAGGAAGTTTTCCCTCACGAACACGATGGCTACCTTTGGACAACCGTGCACTTGTCCGGAACAACAGACGCGCCGCAGCAGGACTTAAGTCCGCGTATCATGGAAGTGCTCAAAGAAAATCCGGGCGCCGCACTCGGACTTTTGCTCCGCCAATTTGGTGATTGGTTGAAGAACATATTCGATAGCGAATGATCGACCCGCTTCTTGTCATGTCGAGCGACAGTCGAGGGATCCCGTGGCGGAAGCTTCAAGGTAACTTCTCTCAGATATGCCTGAGTGTTCCGCCGCGGACGGCAGTTAGCATGCGCGTGTCGATCGCGCTCTCATTAACACCGACCTTTAGGCCGGTGCTTCTTCACAATGGAATGGGCGCGAGCCGTTTTAACGGCTTACCCTCGATCCCGTGCCCAGGTTCGCCGATGAGCTTTGGGATTTCCTTGAGCACCATCGTTTTCGCTGACAGAATGAAAAAACCGTTGAAACGGCTTTCGTTGCAGTCGCGCTGTTTTAACACCGGCCTAAAGGCCGGTGTTAATGAGAAGAGGAGTTTCGTGCAGTGGACGAGAGACGCACTTCTCACTTAAGATTGCATCCATCATGGCTGAAGTAACTATCGAGACGATCAAGAACGGCCCTTACATTGTAAAGGGAGCAGTGGAGCTGATAGATGCGGATGGAAACGCGTTCCCGGTGGAGAAGCGGATGGCGCTTTGTCGCTGCGGCGCGTCCACCACTAAGCCGTTTTGCGACGGGACACACTCGAAGATTGGATTTAAAGCGGCGGAAAAAGCCGTTCCCGAATCCGCCGAAAGCTAAGCTAGGAAGCAAACTGGCTGATTGTCATTGAACGCAATGGCGAGTGCGCGTTCTCTGCTTTAATGAGAATCCGCTTTTCGCTCGTTATTGCCGGCGCGGTTTGGGTTGTGCCTTTGCTGAATCTGTGTAGCGCAGGACCGTTGCCACAGACGCCGAAGAATCCGGTAATGGATGAATACCAGGGAGTGAAGGTTGAAGACAATTATCAGTGGCTGGAACAGGATGATGACCCGGCGGTTAAAGCGTGGTCGGACGCGCAGAATCGGCGGACGCGCGAATACCTCGACAAGCTGCCGGACCGCGCCGCGATCGAGAGACAATTGACCGATTGGTACGCGAAAACTTCGCCGAGCTATTCCGGGCTTGTTTCACGGCCGGGCACTTTGTTCGCCTCCAAATTTCAACCACCGAAGCAACAACAAATGTTGGTAACGCTGGGCTCGGCGGAGGATTTGAAATCTGAGAAAACGGTGCTCGATCCGAACAAGCTCGATCCATCGGGTAAGACCGCGATCGATTGGTTCGTTCCATCACACGATGGCAAATATGTCGCGATGTCGATTTCGCAAGGCGGCAGCGAAGATGGAACATTGCACATTTACGAGACCGCGACCGGCAAACCGCTGAAGGATTCAATCGCGCACGTGCAATATCCCACCGCCGGTGGCAGCGCAGCTTGGAACGCCGACGGGGCCGGAATTTATTACACGCGGTTTCCGCGCAAAGGTGAACGACCAGATGCGGACCTGAATTTTTATCAGCAGGTTTATTTTCATAAAATCGGGACGCCCGATTCCGAGGACGCCTATTCGATCGGGGACTTTCCCCGCATCGCTGAGATCAAACTCGAAGCGTCCCATGATGGAAAATATATTCTCGCTACCGTTGCGAACGGTGATGGCGGTGATTTCGCGCATTACCTGCTCGGGCCGGATGGAGATTGGAAGCAGCTAACGCAGTTCAGCGACCAAATTAAAGCGGCGCGGATCGGTCGCGATGGCGCGCTTTATCTGCTTTCGCGGGCCGATGCGCCACGCGGTAAAATTTTGCGGATGCCACTGGATAAACCGGAACTCGCGAATGCGACGGTGATTGTTCCGCCCAGCGACGCGGTAATTCAGTTCATGGAACCGACGGCCGACGCGATTTATGTCGGCGACCTACTTGGCGGGCCTTCGCAAATTCGGCGCTTCGGCTTGGACGGCAAGGGCGAGACAATTGTGCCCATTCCAAATATCTCCGCCGTCACCGAGATGGAATCCTTGGAAGACGACTCGCTTCTCTTTCGCGATATCAGTTATACCGAACCAGCAGCCTGGTTCCACCTCACGGGAAATGCTCCACCGAAAAAGACGGCGTTGGTCGATAGCTCACCTGTTTCATTTGCTGACATCGAAGTGAGTCGCGAAATGGCGACTTCAAAGGATAGCACGAAGGTTCCGTTGAACATCATTCGCAAAAAGGGAACGAAACTCGATGGGAATAACCCGACGCTGCTTTACGGTTACGGCGGGTACGGCGTCAGCATGCAGCCGGGCTTTGATTTTACCCGGCGGCTCTGGTTCGATCGCGGCGGCGTTTGGGTAGTCGCGAATATCCGCGGCGGCGGCGAGTTCGGCGAGGAGTGGCACAAGGCGGGAAACCTGACCAAGAAGCAAAACGTCTTCGATGATTTCGCGGCTGCCGCACAATATTTAATTAACGAGAAGTGGACGCGTCCGGAAAGACTGGCGATTCTCGGCGGCAGTAACGGTGGCCTGCTGATGGGAGCAATGTTCACGCAACACCCGGATTTGGTGCGAGCAGTGGTGTCGGCGGTCGGGATTTACGACATGCTACGGGTCGAACTTGCTCCCAACGGCGCGTTCAATGTTACCGAATTCGGAACAGTTAAGGACCCGGACCAGTTCAAAGCCCTCTATGCCTACTCGCCTTATCATCACGTCGCCGAGGACACGAACTACCCCGCTATCTTGTTCATGACCGGGGCGAACGACGGGCGGGTTGCGCCTTATCATTCGCGCAAAATGGTGGCACGGCTGGATGAAGCCAACAAATCGAGCAACCCGATTTTGCTGCGGACCAGCACCAGCTCCGGACATGGAATCGGCACAGCCTTGAGCGAGCGAATCAAACAACTGGCGGATCAGTATTCATTTCTTTTCGCGCAACTGGAAATGCGGCCGCATTGATTCATCGCCGGCGTGTGTTCACGCAGCAACCTGTGTTTCTGTGGTGGCAGGCGTATCGCCTGCGGCCGACACGGCTGCCTCCACAGGAATGCATTGCCTTGACGTCTGATCTGTGGCGAAAGCAACCAATGGGAATCGCTAAAGCTTGGCGCGGGACAAGCTTCACGATAAAGCATGTCGGCTGTGACCCCGAGATTCTCGCGGCGCCTCGCGGTGCTATTTTTCGCCGGGTCGGTTGCAGTCGAGATGGCAAACGCGCAGGATGGCAGGACCGACACACGCGGGTCTTTCGGTGTGCCCCTGCAGCCATTCTCGCTGCGCGAAACCGCTGATACTGGGCCGCGCGCCGAGCCCATTCGTGTCGCCTATTACGCGCCGCGTTCGCAACCGGCGCTGGCGCCGCGGGCTGAGTCGGTCGAGGACGATCTCGAAAGAACAAATACGTTTCCGGAAATTAACTCGAACCGGCCGATGGTGGCGGGTGACCGCGCCATTTTGCGCAACGCAATCGCTTACGCGCCGTCACACGCGCCGGACAACATCAAAAACGCGATTTGGGCCGTGAATACGTTGCGACGCAAGCCGTACGTGTGGGGCGGCGGCCACGCCTCGTTTAATGATTACGGCTACGACTGTTCCGGCGCCGTTTCGTTCGCTTTGCATTATGCGGGACTGCTGGATGCGCCTTTGCCTTCGAGCGACCTTCGTCATTATGGGCGACGCGGTCGTGGCCGTTGGATCACGATTTATTCGCGCAATGGGCACACTTTTGCCATTATCGCGGGCTTGCGTCTCGATACCACCGATCTGCGCGACGGTGGCGACGTTGGACCGCGCTGGTATGCGGATGGCCGGGACACACGTGGCTTCAATGCGTGTCACCCTGTCGGTTGGTAGGGCGTTTGTTTCCTCGCCGGCCCGACCCTAAACGTCACGCTGGCGCGATCATAATTACGGCGTGACTAAATTGCCCGACCGCCTGACTCGCTCGCTATCACAAAATGACAGCGGGTAAAGGCAAGGTAAATTGTGATAGCCGATGTACCCACCCAAGCTGAATAATATCATCAACCTTTTCGAATCGCTCCCGGAAGACGAGCGACGGGAGACGCTCGTCTCCTATGCCGATAACGCCGCGAAACAGGAGCCGCGGAAAGGTGAGCAATTCGATTTGCAGGACATCCGCAAGGACGAAGAATGCGCGGACACCGTCGGGGTTTATTTGCACGTCGATGAAAATGGCAAGGCCCACATTCGGATGACGCTTGGGCCCGAGGTACAAACCCTCACCCGGGCAATGACGGCGATTCTTTGCAAAGGACTTGAAGGCGCAACCCCGCAGGAAATTCTGGATCTACCGAGCGATTTCGTGACCCGAATTATTGGCGCCGAACTGGTGCGGGTGCGCAGTCAAACCACCTATTACGTGCTGACGCGGATCAAAGGGATCTGCAAGGTTTACCTCGATCGCCAGCGCATGGCGGCGGCATAGCGTTTTTCCGTCACCCCGAGCGCAGTCGAGGGTTCCCGCGGCTCCTGCTCGGGATTACGATTCTCTCGTTACGCGCTCGCCTTTTCACCTACAGTTCCCGCCGCGCAATGCCGCGAAATAACGAGCTCAAAAAAATCTTGCTCATCGGCTCCGGTCCAATCGTGATCGGGCAAGGCTGCGAATTTGATTATTCCGGGGTGCAGGCCTGCAAGGCGTTGCGCGAGGAAGGCTACCGGGTAGTGCTGGTGAACTCGAATCCCGCTACGATCATGACCGACCCCGAGTTCGCCGACCGTACCTATATAGAACCGATTACGGCGGAGGTGATCGAAGCGATCATCGAACGGGAAAAGCCGGATGCTATTTTACCGACAATGGGCGGACAGACGGCGCTCAATGCCGCGATGGAGCTGAACCGCAACGGCGCGCTCGCCCGGCACAATGTAAAGTTGATCGGCGCAAATGCCCAGGCCATTGCGAAAGGCGAAGACCGCCAGCTCTTTAAAGAGGCCATGCTGCGAATCGGACTGGAGGTGCCGCGCTCCGGCGTGGCGCACTCGGCCGAGGACGCCGATAAAATCGCCGACGCGATCGGTAGTTTTCCGCTCATTATCCGGCCGGCCTTTACTCTCGGCGGCAGCGGAGGCGGCATCGCCTACAATCGTGAAGAGCTGGCGGAAATTGCCGGACGCGGACTCGCTATCTCACCGGTCAACGAAGTGTTAATCGAAGAGTCGTTAGTTGGTTGGAAAGAGTTCGAGATGGAGGTAATGCGCGATCGAGCGGATAACTGCGTCGTCGTTTGCTCGATCGAAAACTTCGATCCGATGGGCGTTCACACCGGAGATTCAATCACGGTCGCTCCAGTGCAAACACTGACTGACAAGGAATTTCAAATGATGCGCGATGCTGCCTTCGCCGTGATTCGCGAGATCGGAGTCGAGACCGGCGGCTCGAACATCCAGTTCGCAGTTAATCCGGAGAACGGTCGCATGGTCGTGATCGAAATGAATCCACGGGTCTCACGATCGAGCGCGCTGGCGTCGAAAGCGACCGGATTCCCGATTGCCAAGATCGCGGCCAAGCTGGCAGTAGGTTATACCCTCGACGAAATCAAAAACGACATCACCCGCGAAACGCCGGCCAGTTTTGAGCCCACGATCGATTATTGCGTCGTTAAAGTCCCGCGCTTCACTTTCGAAAAATTCCCCCAGGCCGATCCGACTCTGACCACGCAAATGAAGAGCGTGGGTGAAGCGATGGCCATAGGCCGTACTTTTAAGGAAGCACTGCAAAAAGCGCTGCGCAGTTTGGAGATCAAACGTTTCGGTTTGATCGGCGACGGAAACGAGAAGGAAGTAGATGCAGAAACGCTGCGCCTGAAGCTGGCCGTGCCAAACGCCGAGCGAATTTTTTACCTGGCGCAGGCGTTCAAGAGCGGGATGCCGATCGAGGAGATTTTCGAGCTAACAAAAATTGACCGGTGGTTCCTGCGAAATGTGAAGCAAATTGTTGAGGAAGACACCCGTCTCCGGCTGTCAGGGAAAACAGCCGTCTCGGCTGTTAACCAGACTGACCGACAGGCCAGAGGCCCATCTGCCATAACAGCCGAGACGCCTGTTTTCCGTGCTTTAGATGAACACGGAGACATCAAAATAGCGCGCCGGCACTTGCCACACTGGGAACAGGAAGGAGCGACTTACTTTGTGACGTTCCGACTGGCGGATTCTATTCCAAATACCCTTCTCACCGAATGGCACGACGAACTGCAAACTTGGCTAAAATTTCATCCCCGTCCCTGGGATCACAAAACCGCAAAGGAATACGAGCGTCGATTTGTCGACGGTCCTGAGAAATGGCTGGATCGCGGACACGGCGAATGCCACCTACGGAACCAGCGTCTCGCCGCAATCGTCGCGAACGCACTGCGACATTTCGATCGCGAACGCTACCGGCTTGACGCTTTTGTCGTGATGCCAAATCACGTTCACGTCTTAGTTCAACCGAAATCGGGTCATTCACTCTCGGAAATATTGCATTCGTGGAAGAGTTTCTCGGCGCACTCCATCAACAAAGCGCTCCATCGAAAAGGCGACTTTTGGATGGAGGAAAGCCATGATCGGATGGTGCGCGATTTTGAGGAGTTGGAACGATATCGCGATTACATCAAAGAAAATCCGGTAGCAGCAAAGCTGGGCGAAGGGGAGTTCATTTTGGAGCTGTGGGACGATGCCGCAGACGGGACGCCTGCCGGCCCCACAGACAAGATGTCTGTGCCCCATTTATTGCGCGCCAAAAAACTCGGCTTTTCCGATAGGCAGCTCGCAATTGCGAATGGTGTTTCGGAAAAAACCGTCCGCTCGCAACGAATCGCGCAAAACATCACCCCTACCTACCGCCTGGTCGATACCTGCGCGGCAGAATTTGAAGCCTATACTCCCTATTACTACTCGACCTACGGAAGCGAGAACGAGCGCCGCGAAAGCGGTAAGCGCAAAATCATGATTCTCGGTGGCGGGCCCAACCGCGTTGGCCAGGGCATCGAATTCGATTATTGCTGCGTCCATGCCGCCTTCGCCCTGCGCGAGCTCGGTTTCGAAACCATCATGGTTAACTCCAATCCGGAAACGGTTTCGACCGATTACGATACCAGCGACAAACTTTATTTTGAGCCGCTCACACTCGAAGACGTGCTCAATATTTACGACCAGGAAAAGCCGGAAGGCGTGGTCGTGCAATTCGGCGGACAAACGCCGCTCAATCTCGCCGATGGATTGAAAGCCGCCGGCGTCCCCATTCTCGGAACCCAGCCGAAAAGCATCGAGATGGCGGAAGACCGCAAGCTCTTTGCCGTCATGCTCGATAAACTTGGTCTGCGCCAGACCCCCAACGGCTCTGCTGTCAGGATGGAAGAAGCGGTCACGATCGCCAATCGCATTGGCTATCCAGTTCTCGTTAGGCCGTCGTTCGTTCTCGGCGGCCGAGGGATGGAGCTGGTTTATAACGAGATTGATTTGCGGCGCTATGTTGCGGCCGCGATTCATCTGGGTAGCGCGCGCGTTCCGCGCGCTGAGCTGGACATTCTGTCCGGCTCTTTAGGAGAAGCTTCGCAAAATGCGGAGCTAAGCGCACAGCATGTGCGCGCTACCCGTCCCATTCTCATCGACCGCTTTCTCGAAGACGCAATGGAAGTGGACGTCGATTGCATCAGCGACGGCGAGACCACCGTGATCGGCGCGATCATGGAGCACATTGAGCAGGCCGGCATTCACAGCGGAGACAGCGCCTGCGTCATTCCTACTTTCTCGCTAGCGAAGACTGTACTAGCGGAAATTTCATCCGCCACCAGGGCGATGGCGCGGGAGTTGAACGTGCGCGGCTTGATGAATGTGCAGTTCGCGGTCAAGGGCAAGGACGTTTACGTGCTCGAGGTCAATCCACGCGCCTCGCGCACCGTGCCGTTTGTGAGCAAAGCTATCGGCGTTCCGCTCGCGAAACTGGCGGCCAAAGTGATGGCGGGAAAAACCTTGCGCGAGCTCGGCTTCACTACAGAGATCGTGCCAAAACATTTTTCGGTGAAAGAAGCGGTCTTTCCCTTCCTGCGCTACCAGGGCCAGGATATTTCCCTCGGACCGGAAATGAAATCGACCGGCGAGGTTATGGGAATCGATCATGACCTCGGTCTCGCCTACGCCAAATCGCAAATGGCGGCGCCGCCGCCCCTACCGAAATCGGGCAACGTTTTCGTCAGCGTAAAGGATTCAGATAAAACCTCCGTCGTTTCGGTCGTGCGCGAATTCGTTACGCTCGGTTTCGGGATCATTGCCACCAGCGGAACGGCGACCGCACTGGAAGTGGCGCGGGTGCCGGTGACCCGGGTGTTCAAGATCCGCGAAGGCCGTCCCAATGTGCTCGATCGGGTGAAAAACGGCGACATCAGTTTTATCATTAACAGCCCGAGTGGGAAAATTCCGCGCGAAGATGAAGTGACGATTCGCAACGCCGCCATCGCACAAAAAATTCCGATCATGACGACACTGCGGGCGGCACAGGCCAGCGTTTACGGGATTCGATCGCTGCAAAAAAACAAAGTGCACGTTCGTTCACTCCAGGAATACCACGCCCAGGGGTAAAGCAGGTTCCAGCTTGCTTTGTTTGACTTCGCAAGTTTGGAAACTTGCGCCACTTTTCCGTCATGAAATCGATCTTGATTAATTTGCTCGCCGCCGCACTTGTGGTCGCGTCGGTTAACGCCGAAGAAAAGAAACCGATGAACTCAACAAACGAAGTGGCAGTGATTAAAACCAGCGAGGGCGAAATGATCGCCGAATTCTGGCCGGACGTGGCGCCAAACACGGTCGAGAATTTTAAGAAACTGGCGCGCTCTGGATTTTACGATGGCACAGCCTTTCACCGCATTGTCAAAGGTTTCATGATTCAGGGGGGCGATCCGTTGACAAAGGATCCGGCGAAGGAGAGTCGCTACGGAACCGGCGATCCTGGCTACAAAATCAAAGCGGAATTTAATGATCGCAGCCATGAGCGCGGTGTTCTTTCCATGGCGCGCTCGAGCGATCCCGATTCGGCCGGCAGTCAATTTTTCATCTGCCTCGCGAATGTGAGCCGGCTTGATCATCAGTACACGGCGTTCGGGAAGCTCATAAAAGGGGACGATGTCCTGGGAAAGATCGGCGACGCCGAAGTGACCATGAGTGGCAGTGGTGAACGCAGCAAGCCGACGAAGCGCGTGACGGTGGAAAGCATCAAGATCGTGCCAGCTGATTCGGTGAAGTGAAATGGAGGTTAGGCTTCCAGCCTGACTTGGCCGGCGAGCTTCCAGCTTGCCGTCGTCTTCGACATGCTGGAAGCATGTCCTCCGGGACAGGCAGGATGCCTATCATCCGATGAAAGAGAAAACGCAAATTGCGCTCGTTCAGATGCGATGCGGCCCCGAGCCAGACACCAATCTTGCCCACGCGCTCGAATTGATCGGCGTGGCCGCAAAAAACGGCGCGCAGATCGTCTGTTTACCGGAATTATTTCGCTCGCAGTATTTCTGCCAATCGGAAAACCACGACAACTTCTCGTTAGCTGAAAGCATCCCGGGACCGTCCACCGAGGCGCTGACAAAACTCGCGCGCGAAAAATCCATTGTCATTGTGGCGTCGCTTTTCGAAAAGCGTGCCGCCGGGGTTTATCACAATACCGCAGTAGTGATCGATGCCGACGGCAACATCCTCGGAAAATACCGCAAGATGCACATCCCGGATGATCCGTCTTACTACGAGAAATTCTATTTCACGCCAGGTGATCTCGGTTTTCAGAGTTGGAAAACGACGCGCGGCAATCTCGGCGTTTGTGTTTGCTGGGACCAATGGTATCCGGAAGCGGCCCGGCTAACGGCATTGCGCGGAGCGGAAATCATTTTCTATCCGACGGCGATTGGCTGGCACGCGAGCGAGAAGAAAGAATTTGGCAAAGCGCAGCACTCCGCCTGGGAAACAATTCAGCGCAGCCACGCCATCGCAAATGGATGTTACATAGCGGTTGCCAACCGAATCGGACATGAAGCGCCGGCTGGCGGCGACGGAATCGAATTCTGGGGACAAAGTTTCGTTTGCGGACCAGATGGAGAAATCATCGCCAAAGGTTCAGTCGATCGCGAAGAAATTGTCATGGCCGAGATCGATTGGAGCGTAATCAATCGACATCGCACCCACTGGCCGTTCCTGCGTGACCGACGGGTCGATGCCTACGCGGGAATTCAGCAACGGTTGATCGATTAGCGCAGTTTCACTTTGGCGGTTCGCCGCGTAGGTTGGGGGATGAAAATGAAATTTCTTCTCGGCTTGATCGCGCTTGGACTCGGCGTTTGCGTGGCGAACGCGCAGGAGCGAACAAAGGCGATCGCGGTTCTGCACCCCACCGCTGGTAATAACGTCACGGGTTCCGTCACCTTCACCCAATCTGGCGAGACCGTAAAAGTTGTGGCTGACGTCACCGGATTAACACCGGGCAAACACGGTTTCCACATTCATGAGTTCGGGGATTGTTCTTCCGGCGATGGGAGTTCCGCCGGTGGCCATTTTAATCCGACGCATAAGCAACACGGCGCGCCAGACGCGAGCGATCGGCACGCTGGCGATCTGGGCAACATTGAAGCCGACGCTTCCGGCAAGGCTCATTTGGAATGGAGCGATAAAGTGATGAAACTTTCCGGCGCTGATTCGATCGTGGGTCACGCTGTGATCGTGCACGAAAAAGCAGATGATTTGAAAACGCAACCGACTGGCAATGCTGGTGGTCGTCTCGCCTGCGGCGTAATTGGCGTGGCCAAACCGTGAGCGCCAGAGAATGATCGAGCTGCTGACGATCAGCGAAGTTCGCCGGCGCACCCAGAACGGATTTGTGACGGCACGGGTGCATGCACAAGTCGAGAGCGCAGCAGCCCGAGCAACACGCGAAGGAAAACCTTATTGCGAAATCAGCATTGCCGATGCGTGCGATCGAATGATGCTGCGGGTTTGGGATAATCACCCCGACTACAAGTCCTGCAGCGCATTGCAGAATCGCGATTTCATCGAGATCGATGGTGAATTTGCCCAGCACCAGCAGTTCGGACTGGAAGCGAAGACTTGGAAATCTCGAACCCTTACCTCGGATGAGATTGCGAATCTCCTTGCCGGGCCGGCCGAGCTTCGCGCCAAGCAATCGACCGATTCCGCTTTCATCACCCAAACGGTGACGGCGATTTCCGATCCGCGGCTGCGCGGAATTTGCGAATTATTCCTAAAGGATTTTGGCGAACGCTTTCGGCGCACCGCCGCAGCGCGAAATTATCATCATGCCCGCCGCGGCGGATTGGTCGAGCACACCGCGCAAATGATGCGCGTCGCGCTTGCGCTCTCCCCGATCTATTCGCAACTGAATCTCGATCTTCTTCTCGCCGGTATTCTCTTCCACGATTCAGGAAAGCTTTGGGAAAATCATCTTCCCGAAGATGGATTCACCATGGGATTCGATGAGCGCGGCGAATTAATGGGACACATCTCGATTGGGCTCGAGCTGGTCAATTCTCTCTGGCGCAAATTGCAGACGGAAGAGAACTGGCGAGCGTGGGAAATTCTGGTGCCACCATCGGAAGATTGCCGGTTGCATTTGCTGCATCTGATCGCGTCGCATCATGGCGATATGCAATTTGGCTCGCCAGTTTATCCCAAGACCCCGGAAGCGATGACACTGCATTACATCGATAATTTGGACGCGCGGTTGGAAATGTTCGCCGCCGGTTATTTAACCGCGAAACCAATTGCCGAGCGCATCTTCGATCGCGTCCGGCCGTTGCCGGGGAATCTGGTGAAATCGTTGGAAAAGTTTCGGTCTGGGTAGCGCGCGCGTCTCGCGTGCTGGTTTCGGCGTCTCGCCGAAACAATCTTTCTCTGCGCGATCGCTGGTTATAGAGTCTTGCCTCCAGAAAAGTTCGCAATGGGGAGGACGCCATTGGCAGCACGCGAGACGCACGCGCTACCCGATCCTTCGCTTTGCTTCCGCCAAATACGATTCGTCGATCTCGAAACCGATGAATTTCGGGACTCCGCAATTTTGGGCCGCGACCGCGGAATTCCCGATTCCCAAAAACGGATCGAGCATGGTATGGACGCGCGAGACGCCGTGTAATTTGATACACCACTCGGCCAGTTCCACCGGAAAGGTCGCCGGGTGCGGACGCTCTTTTTCGCGTCGCTGAATTGTTTCGTAGGGAATGAACCAGGTATTACCGCGACAACGCCGGTCGCGCCCACGCGTGTGGGACCAGCGCGCGATGTTCGTTTTGTCCTGATAAGGAACGCCAAGGGCGAGCCGGTCGAGTGGTGTTTTTCCCTCGGCCGTAAGATGAAACAGATATTCGTGGCAATCGTTCAGGAAACGTCGCGAATTGATGGGTTTGAAGTGTCCGCGCGATACGATTTCATCATTTTTTTCCTCGATGCTGATCGACTTGATCCAATGAATCGTATTTTGCAGGACGAATAGATCGCGCAGCTCGAGAACGAGTTCGTGGGGAAACATCGGATTGGCGGGAGATGCCCCGACGTTGAGAAAAAATGAGCCATCGACTTTGAGGAGGCGCGCGACTTTCGCGGCCCAGGTTTTGCACCAGCGCAAATAACCGGCGCGATCGGCTCGATCGGAAAATTTCGAGTAACGAACGCCCAGATTGTAGGGAGGAGAGGTGACGACGAGATCGATCGATCCCGCTAGCAATCTCGCCATTCCGCGCACGCAATCTTCGAGGTTTAGGTGAAATATTGTCATCCCGAGGCGCGCAGACGCCGAGGGACCTCGCCTAAGTTAAACGAACGATCGAGAGGTCCCTCGCTTTCGCTCGGGATGACGCCGCTGCACATGCAATCAAGCTATTGCAAATCCCAGGCGCGTACAACTCGATTCGCAGCCGGCACGATTGCGAATATGTTTCTGTGATGTCGGACAAGCCATCGAAATTGAAAATCGCCGATCGCGAATTCACTTCGCGGTTGCTCGTCGGCACGGGAAAATTTTCCTCGAATGAAGCGATGCGCGACGCGCTCGTTACCAGCGGCACCGAGATCGTGACGGTGGCGCTGCGGCGCGCGGACCTTTCCGGCAAACATGATCCGTTTGCGAACATTCTCGATTTCATCGATCCGAAAAAATTTCTCCTCTTGCCGAACACGAGCGGGGCGCGTGATGCCAATGACGCGGTGCGAATTGCGCGGCTCGCCGCCAGCGCCGGACTGCCAACCTGGGTCAAGCTCGAGATTCATCCCGATCCGCATTATTTGTTGCCCGATCCGGTCGAGACGCTGGCCGCTGCGGAAACTTTAGTAAAGGAAGGATTCACCGTTCTGCCCTACATCAATGCCGACCCGGTCTTGGCAAAACGATTGCAGGATGTAGGCACTGCGACGGTGATGCCGCTCGGTTCGCCAATCGGAAGCAATCGCGGAATCGAAACGCGGGCTCAGATCGAAATCATCATCGAACAAGCGACGGTCCCGGTGGTGGTTGATGCCGGACTGGGTGCGCCGAGCCAGGCGGCAGAAGCGATGGAGATGGGCGCGGACGCCGTTCTGGTGAATACCGCGATCGCGATCGCAGCCGACCCAAATCGAATGGCGCGCGCCTTTAAGATGGCGGTCGAGGCCGGACGCGAAGCGCGCGAGATTGGGCTCGGCGAGAAACGTTGGAGCGCTTCGGCGACGAGTCCGGTGAGCGAATTTTTTTCGGACTAGCCTGTCATTCCGCACGGAGCGTAGCGTGGTCCGTCATCCCGAGCGAAAATGCCAGTCCGGCTCGGACCGAGGAATCCCGAGGCGGAATCTTTAAGGTAACTTCCACGGGATCCCTCGATCCCGCAGCTGCGGGACTCGGGATGATGGGCTTTCTAAACCTCGTTAGCCAAGCGCGCCCCAGCATCGTTGTAGAATTCGATTTGTCGCCCGCCAAGGCGCGAGACCGCGCGCCAGCCATGCTCGAGCGCAAATTCTTCAATCTCCTCAGGTGACATCGATTTCAAAGCCGCGAGCTCGGTTGGGTGGGTGATGAAACATTCCGATTTGGTCGAGAGGACACGCGCAATTTTGTTTTCGACTGCGATAAGGTTCGGGCTCATCGGTGACGTTTTCTTCCGCGAGAGTTGATCGGGGTCCGCAGGAGCGGTGGCGGTTTGTCTGGGCGATTTAATTTTCCCCGCAGGGCGAGATGTGCTTTGCGAGAGGGCGAGGGTCCGCGTACGTTCGGTTTTTCCATCAAGGAAATCTAAACGCGAATCGCGACAGTGGAACATAGATTTCCAATCTGTGCGCGCGGCGGATTTCAAACCCGCTGATCGAAGCAGCAGACAAGATGTCCGCTGGGCGCACAGGGGTTGTAGGGGCGTCTGTGCCAAACGCCTGATTATCAAGGCTCGGCGCTCGCCGCGGCGAGCGCCTCGACAAGAGTTTGGCGCGCGCTGGCGTAGCAAGACCATTCGGTTAAGTTCCACCGATGCTTTCCGAAACAGTCGAATTGCGCGGGCACATCATCGATTCCTTAATTTTGCCGAAGGTGCTCGATGAGATTTTGACCCGGGGCGCGAATTTCAAGATCGCGCAGGTTAAAATCGGACAGAAGCGTACCGACCAAAGTTTCGCGCGAATTGAAGTGTCGGCGGAATCGAGTGAAGCGCTCGATGATTTGATCCTGCGCTTGCGGCAACATGGCGCTGAAGTCGCCGAAAAAGGGGACGCCCAACTTGCGCCTGCGCCGAGCGACGGAATTTTTCCGGCCGATTTTTACGTGACAACGAATCAGCAGACCTTCGTGCGTATCGGCGGCAGAGAGTTCGAAGTCCGCGCGCCGATGTTGGACAGTGCAATCATGTTCGATCGGCAGCAGGAAATCGCGCGCACCGTGCGATTTGCCGATGTTCGCAAAGGGATGGAAATCGTGATTGGACACAAGGGCGTGCGCGTAGCCCCGCGGCAACGGGCGACATCGCGCCGCGATATTTTTCAATTTCTGAATGCGAACATTTCGGCGGAGCGACCGAAAGGCGCGCTCATTCGCGAAATCGCGCGCGAGTTTGAAGCAACGCGCAAAGCGAAAGGGAAAATTTTGATCGTAGCCGGAGCGGCGGTCGTGCACACCGGCGCGGCCGAATATCTCGAGCGGATGATCGAAGGCGGATACGTTGACCTCATCATCTCTGGAAATGCGTTCGCGGTTTACGATATCGAGAGTGCTCTCTTTGGTACTGCCCTTGGGATGAATCTCGAACAGGACGCGCGTGCCGATGCCGGACACGAAAATCATATGCGCGCGATCAACCTCGTACGCGCGGCCGGTGGAATTAGTAACGCTGTGAAAAATGGAACGCTCACTCGCGGGATCATGCGCGCGTGCGTGAAACATAAAGTCGAATTTCTTTTGACCGGCTCGGTGCGCGATGACGGCCCCTTGCCGGAAGTGATTACGGACGCAGTCGCAGCGCAGCGCGCGATGCGCGAGAAGATCGAAGGCGTGACGCTGGCGCTGTTAATGGGAACGATGCTGCACTCGGTCGCGGCGGCGAATTTGCTGCCGGCGAGTGTGAAGACGCTGGTCGTTGATATTAATCCTGCAGCGGTGGCGAAATTAACCGATGATCAGACTTTTCAAGCGCTCGGCCTGGTTACCGACATCGAGCCATTCCTGCGCGAATTGACCGAATGTTTGAGCCAATTGCGCGGGGTCGCGAAAACTTCGCGCACATAAGTTTCCATGCGCGAACTGCTGCTTTGTCCGCCGGATTACTACGGCATCGAGTACGAAATCAATCCCTGGATGAGTCGCGCGCGCGGCGCGGAAACCGAACTCGCGCAATCACAATGGCAGGGTTTGCATCAAACGCTGGCGTCCCTCGATAACAAAATCGAACTCGTGCCGCCCCAACCCAAATTGCCCGACATGGTGTTTACCGCTAACGCCGGGCTCGCCGTCGGCAAGAAATTTATTCCGAGTAATTTTCGTCACCAGGAACGGGCCGGTGAAGCGCCTTATTTCGCGCGTTGGATGGAAGAGCGCGGTTACGAAATTCTTCGGCTGCCGGAAAACTTGTATTTTGAAGGCGAAGGCGACGCGCTTTTTGTCGGCGACACTCTTTTTTGCGGTTACAAATTCCGCAGCGACATCCAATCGCATCGAGCGGTCGCGGAAATGCTTGGCTGTCTTGTCATCTCGGTCGAGCTGGTCGACCCGCGTTTTTATCATCTCGACACTTGCTTTTGTCCGCTGCCCGATGGCGGAGCGGCCTGGTTTCCAGGGGCGTTCGATGAATATGGACAGCGCGCTATTCGTGCGCACGTGCAGGAACTGATCGACGTCGAAGAAGAGGAGGCGAAATGTTTTTCCTGCAACGCTGTCGTGCTGGAGCGGGACATCGTGCTGCCGGAAGGCGCCCCAAATCTTGTTAAAACGCTAACGAATCGTGGCTATCGCTGTCACCAGCTACCGATGAGCGAGTTCCTCAAAGCCGGCGGCGCCTGCAAATGCCTCACCATGTTTTTGCCCCAAAGGGAAAGTGTTAAGTTTTAAGTAGATAGAACAGCCCTGATCCCATTGCAGGTTTCATCACTCAACTACTCCATCACTCCATTACTCTGCCCGCTGTCATCCTGAGGCGGAGACGCCGAAGGATCTCTCACACGGTATAGGCTCGCGCGTGGAAGAATGTGTGCTCACAACTTCGGTTGCGAGGTTCCTCACATTCGTTCGGAATGACGGGGGTTGCGCGGCGGCGCGGGCAAATGCCTGACCATGTTTTTGCCGCAGAGGGAAGCAGTGGAGTGACTCCGGTATCGGTCATCCCTTGAGACTTAAAGCTTACTGATTGTTGGAGACGCTTTCCGGCACTGCCTTGCTCGCTTCAAGTTGCGCGCCCACTTTCTGAATTTGGGCCGCCTGCTCTGCCAGGCTTGCTCTGAGAAGTTGAATTTCCTTTCGCTGCTGCGCGACAGCCGATTGAAACTCCTTTTGCTGCGAGGCGATTGTCGCTTCCTGCTTTTGCAAACGGCGATCTTGTTCCTCAACTTTACGGTGCTCCTTGAGAAACTCATTGAGTAGCATGGCGTTAACTGCTTCATAGCGTACGGTGCTGACTTTTCCATCCTCATCACGAACAACCAGATCAGGATTCACTTTCTCTACTTCCTCAGCGATGAGGCCGAACTGCGGCATACCATCTGGATCAAGCTCCTCTTCGTAACGAAATGTAACCGGTTTAAGGGCCAGGATGGCTTCGCTCGCCTTATCGCTTGATCTGGTTCTTGAACCGGGCCGAGGAAACGACCGTGCCGAGTTTGCCGGTCGAATCAATCATGACTGCTACCTTGGTTTCCACTGGCTACGGTTTTGCCGTAAATCCCGGCGACATAGGTCGCAGTCTGTGTCCCTTGCTTGCCGATGCGAATCTTGGCGGTGTCGCCCGCTACACCCAGATTGCCGATATCGAGTTATCTTAAAGGTTCGCTGCGGGATCCCTCGACTTCGCTCGGGATGACGAACTTCGGTCGGGCTTTCGTTTTAGTTCCTGTTCGATCTTCGCCAGCGGCAAACAATTCACGACATCTTCTTTGGTCAGCCAGCCTTTGCGGGCCGCGCCAATGCCAAACCACAGGTCCTGTAAGCGCACCGTGCGGTGAGCATCGGGATTAATCACACAACGCACCCCTTTTTCCTTCGCCAGCGGCCACCACCGCCAGTCGAGGTCGAGCCGCTTCGGAGCGGCATTGAGTTCGATCCAGGTGCCGGTCTCCGCGGCGGCTTCGAGCACGGCTGGAATGTCGATGGCGTAACCTTCGCGTTTCAAGAGCAAACGGCCGGTGGGATGCGCCAGCATCGTCACGAACGGATTCGACATCGCGCGGATGACGCGCTTGGTCATTTCCGCTTCGCTTAGATTAAATGTCGAATGCACTGAAGCGACAACGAAATCGAGTTCCGCCAAAATCTCGTCGTCGAAATCGAGCGAGCCGTCCCGCAAAATGTCGCATTCGATTCCGCTGAAAACCCGAATATCAGAAAGTGTGCTTTGCAGTTTCCGAATTTGCACACGCTGCACCTTCAGCCGCGCCGCATCGAGTCCATGCGCCTGCACCGAGCTGCGGCTGTGATCGGCGATGCCAATATATTCGAACCCCAGTTCCTGCGCAGCCGCGACCATTTCCTCGAGCGAATTGTGCCCGTCGCTGGCGGTGGTATGGCAATGAAAGGTACCGCGCAAATTCTCCAGCTCGATCAGGCGCGGCAATTTCCCTGATTCCGCGGCTTCGAATTCGCCGCAATTTTCGCGCAGCTCCGGCGGAATGAAATCAAGCCCAAGCGCGCGATACAATTCCGCTTCGTCGCGAATGGTCGGGATTTTGACCGATGCAATTGACCGCGATCGCCCGCGCGCAGCTTTCTTGTTGGATTTGACGGACGACTGAGGTGAATCGCCCCTGCCTCTGGTTTCCAGATTCGGCGCGGGTCCAAGCCGGTATTCGTTCAAGGTCCAGCCGCGACTGAGCGCGCGATTTCGCATCACGATGTTGTGTTCCTTGCTGCCGGTAAAATAATTCAGAGCGAAGGGATATTCGGCATTCGTCACCACACGCAGATCGCATTGAATGCCCGATTTTAATCGCACGCTCGTCTTGGTCGGACCGCGCGCGATCAAGCCTTCCACGAATGGATGAGCGCGAAAAAATTCCGTGATCGCGTCGGGAGATTTGCTGGCGACGATGAAATCGAGATCGCGCACGATTTCCTTGCGCCGGCGAAAACTTCCCGCCACGCTCACTTGCAGCGCATCATTGTGCGCGGCCAGATCGCGTCGCAGTTGTTCGGCCTCAGCCGCAATCTCCCCGAATTGAAACGAGCCGGCGTGCTTGGCCCGATTAGCAATGGCGTTGCAAATCTTTGTCTGCGTCGTCTCCCCAAAGCCCGGCAACTCCGCCACCCGGCCCGATTCGCAGGCTGCTTGCAGATCCGCGATTGAGCTAACTTTCAGCTGCTCGTAGAGGGCCTTGATCTTCTTCGAGCCCAGACCGGGAATGGAAAACAATTCGAGAATAGCGGACGGAAATTCCGCGCGAAGTTCGTCGAGAAATTTAAGGGCGCCGGTGGTCGCCAATTCACTGATTTTTGCCGCAATCGCCTTCCCGATTCCCGGGATCTTTTCCAGCGTCTCCTGATTTTGCAGATCGGAAAAACTCGCGCCAAAAGCTTCGATCGAGCGGGCGGCATTTTGATAGGCGCGAATTTTGAATGGATTCTCTTCTTTGAGTTCCAGCAGCGTCGCGATTTCCTCAAGCGCTTCGGCAATTTGTTCCTTGGTCGTCATGATTGGCAGAGCAGCAATTTCCGCGTAAAATTTGCCCTCCGCAAAATGGTTTGTGTGCGCACGACGCAGCAATAGGGCCCCGTCATCCACTACATCCGGCCGCGTTTCCGATAAAATTCGTAGCGCTGCAACACGCTCGTGACGTAGTTACGCGTGCCGGGGAAATCGATGTTGTTGCGAAAAGCCCGGTCAGAGATCGGCGCCTCGGGGTCGTTATTGGCCCAGCGCTGAGCCCGGCTGGCGCCGGCGTTATATTCCGCTAGGGCGAAAACGGCCGGCTTTTTTTGATGCTCCCAATGTTGAAAAGCCCGGTGCAAATACCAGGCGCCGGCTTCAAGATTCGTTTTCGCGTCGAGCAAATCGTCCGCGTGAAAATTTGCGACCTGAGTTTCGCGCGCCCATTCCCGCGCGGCCCGCTCGCTCACCTGCATCAGGCCACGTTCACCGGCGCTGCCGATTTTCCGCGGATCAAAACGGCTCTCGCGCCAGACGACTGCTTTCACCAGCATCGGATCGAGCTCGTGCTCGGCCGCGACTGTGCGAATGAGATTATCAAATTGATGAAAACGCGCCGGACTAACCCACTCGTAAGCGGTGTAGATGACGTCACCGGAACGGAAGGCGAGAAGAAACAGGCCAGCGGCAATCGCCAGGCCGAGACAAATGATTAGCTTGAGCAGAAACCGGAACATCAAAGCCGCGTAACCATGCACAGTAAATTCGCGCGCGTCATTATCGATCGCGCCATTCGTCGGGAGTTAGACTACGCCATTCCCGAATCGTTGAGTGCGCGGGTCGGCATTGGGGCACGAGTGCGGGTTCCATTTCGTGATCGCCGAGCGCTGGCCACGGTGGTGGCTTTGCTTGAGGAAACAAACGCCAAGGGAATTCGCGAGATCGAGGCGGTCATTGGCGAAGGCCCGACCTTGAGCGAACCGCTGCTCCAGCTCGCCCGCTGGATCGCGAGCTACTACTGCTGCCCAATCGAAGCGGTCATGCGCAGTTTGTTGCCGCAAGTGATTCGACGGGCCGAAGTCGGTTGGAAAAAACAGCAATTCGTGGAGACCGGATCAATTGTAACAAGCGAGAGGATGGAGGCGCTGCGGCGCCGCGCCCCGCGGCAGGCGGAACTGCTTGAAGAACTGACCAAAGCGAACGCCGCTCTTCCGGCAGCAGAAATCTTGCGTCGGTTATCGCTCAACGTCTCGACTCTTCAGGCACTGGTGAAACGTGGTCTGTTGAAAATCAGCGAGCGGGCCGTCGCACGCGATCCGCACGCCGGCGAACAATTCATTCCCGGTCCGGAATTGTTACTCAACGAAGAACAAACCGCAGCCTTCGCCACGATCGTACGAGCCATTTCATCGGCGGAAAAAGCGAAACCGATTTTGCTGCATGGCGTCACCGGCAGCGGGAAAACGGAAATTTATTTGCAGGCAATCCGCGAAACCCTGACGCGAAATCGCACTGCCATCGTCCTGGTGCCGGAAATTTCTCTCACCCCGCAAACGGTCGAGCGTTTCAAAAGCCGCTTCGCCGAATCGCAGGACGACGTGGCGGTTTTACACAGCCACTTGTCCGAAGGCGAACGACACGATGAATGGCACAAGGTTCATTCCGGCCGCGCCCGTATCGTGATTGGCGCGCGCAGCGCCGTCTTCGCGCCCCTGAAAAATCTCGGGCTCATCGTGGTCGATGAAGAACACGAGACCTCCTACAAGCAGGAAGAAGCGCCACGTTATCATGCCCGCGACGTCGCAGTGGTGCGAGCGAAGATCGAAAAGGCCGTGGTCCTGCTCGGGAGCGCGACGCCCTCACTAGAGAGCTATCACAACACGCTCACGAAAAAGTACGAGCTCGCGACCCTGACCCAGCGCGTCGACAATTGCCAGATGCCGCTGATTCGCGTGATCGATCTGCGGCAGGAACAGCGAAGCGAGCGCGCTCCGATTCTTTCGGAAAGATTACGGACCGCGATTTCAGCTCGGGTCGCAAAACGCGAACAGACAATTTTGTTTCTCAATCGGCGCGGATTTTCCACCTCGTTGCTTTGCAGCAAGTGCGGGAAGGCGCGCGACTGTCCGAATTGCAGCGTCGCGCTCACCTTTCATCGCTCGATGTCACGGCTAAATTGCCACCTTTGCGGGCATACTGCGGCGGTGCCAAAGAAATGCCCGGAGTGCGGCCAGGACGCGTTGATCTACGTCGGTTTCGGGACGGAGAAAGTGGAATCAACTGTCGCGCAGATTTTTCCGAACGCGGTAGTCAAGCGGATGGACGCCGACTCGATGTCGCGCAAGGAAGCCTATCGCGAAACCTTGCGGGCATTTCGGGCGGGCAAGATCGATATCCTGGTCGGGACGCAAATGATCGCGAAGGGTCTGCATTTTCCAAACGTCACCCTGGTTGGAATTATCAATGCGGATCTGGCGCTGCACCTTCCGGACTTTCGCGCAGGCGAGCGCACGTTTCAGTTACTCACGCAGGTGGCCGGACGCGCCGGGCGCGGCGAGACGCCGGGAGAAGTTTTCGTGCAAAGCTACACACCCTTTTCGCCCTCGATCCAGTTTGCGCGCCATCACGATTTTGCGGGCTACGTCGAACAGGAACTGGAATTTCGCGAGCGCTGTGATTTTCCGCCATTCAAGCATGCGGTGCTTATCACCGTCCATTCCGCGCATCAGGAGCGCGGGAAATTTTCCGCGGAAACGCTGCGACGGAAACTGCGTGAAGCGTTGCCGGAAGAATTCATGGTGGCCGAAGCCGCGCCCGCTCCGTTGGAAAAACTCTCAGGGCAATATCGTTTTCACATTCTCTTGCGAGGCAGCGCGATCACGCGCTTGAGTCGACTGATTCGTGAAACGCTCGACAAATTACCAATGCCGGAGGACGTCGCGGTTGCGGTAGATGTCGATCCATATCAGTTGTTGTAGTTCGACTTTCGTAGCAACAACCTCCATCCTCTCCCAATTGAATAAATTCCTTTGCGTCGCCGCACTTGTTATTGCGCTTACCAGCTGCAAAAAAGAGGCCGCCTCAAATAAAGTGCGGGTCGGCTACATCGGGCTGACTTGCGAAGCGCCGATCTTCACCGCTGTGGAAAAAGGGTTTTTCAAAGAGGAAGGGCTCGAGGTCAGTTTGGTTAAATGTGAATGGGCCAACTACAAGGATGTGCTGGCGTTGGGCGGTTTCGACATCACCCATCACTTGGTGATGTATTTTCTCAAGCCGATCGAGCAGGGCCTTGACGTGAAGTTTACCGGCGGAATCCATCGCGGATGTCTGCGGGTGCAGGCGGGAGCGAACAGCAGCATTAGCAAAATTCAGGATTTGCGCGGCAAGCGCATCGGTGTTCCGGGAATGGGAACGCCGCCATTTATTTTTGCGAATCGCGTTCTGGGCGCGAATGGCATTGATCCTGGCAAGGAAATTACCTGGCGTGTTTTTCCGGCGGGCGAACTCGGACTGGCCCTAGACAAGGGGGAAGTGGACGCGGTGGCGGATTCGGAGCCGATCGGGAGTCTTTTGCTGGCGCAGGGCAAAGTGAAAAATGTCGCGGATCAGGCAAAGGACGCGCCTTATAAGGATGAATATTGCTGCGCCGTCATCGTGAGCGGGAAGTTTCTCGCTGCGAATCCAAAAGCTGCCGCCGCAGCGACGCGCGCATTATTGAAAGCGGCCAAATGGGTCGAAGCAAATCCGGCAGCAGCCGCGCGCCTATCAGTGGAGAAGAAGTATCTTGCCTCCAATCCCGAGTTAAACACGGTTGCGATTTCGCATTTGCGCTATGTGCCGAGCGTTTCCGGCGCAGATGAAGCAGTCAAATCGGCCGCCGCCGAAATGAAAACAGCCGGCATGCTCAGCCCTTCGACCAACGTTGCGGAGCTGGCGAAGCGCGCTTTTGCGCATCTGGATGGAGTCTCAGATGAATGGCTCAATCAGTTAGAGGTGGAACGGGTGGCCGGCGGTCAGGTGCCACCCGATCAAGACATTCGCTTGTTCGCGGAATTGATTTTGTCCGACACCGAAGAGTCATGCTGCAAGGCCAGAAAATCTCTCGCCAAAGCCAAGTGACCGTTGGCAGTGTGCCATCGGATCAAGTTCGCGCTGAGAGCACGGAAAGGTACGCGCTTAGCGCGCAGGAAAAAAAACACCCCACCGCCGCGCTCTTGACCGTTCCAGTGACGGCGGCTCTCGCGCTTGGCATTCACCTTTTCGTGGCAAAAAACGAACCCCCAAATGAAAGCCGCACCTACAGAATTGTTCTCGGCTCTTTTTTCGCAGGCGCAATCGTTGCTGCCGTTATGCAACGCTGGTGGCCGGCGCTGCAAACCCGAATGCGTCGCTTTCGTCCCCTCTTTACTGTCGGCGTCCTGCTCCTTTGCGTCTGGGAAGTAATCACGTCGGGTTTTCGCATGTTGCCGCTCCCCTATTTTCCGAGCCCGGCCGGCGTGGTGCAAAGCATGATCAATGATCGCGGGCTGTTGTTCGACAGTACCTGGCACTCACTCGTCCTGCTTTTGAGCGGGTATCTGCTCGGCGTCGTGGCGGGATTGGTCACCGGAGTTTGCATCGGCTGGTCGGGCCCGGCCCGCTATTGGGGGATGCCTTTGCTCAAAGTGGTCGGCCCCATTCCGGCGACGGCTTGGATTCCGCTTGCCATGGTGATATCGCCCTCGGCCCTGATTTCGGCGGCAGGGCTCATCGCGCTCGCTGTCTGGTTTCCTGTGACAATGTTGACCGCATCTGGCATTTCCAACACGCGCGCTTCGTATCTCGACGTCGCGCGCACCTTGGGAGCCAACGCGCGTTATCTTGTCTTCCGCATCGCCATTCCGGCGGCGTTGCCGAGCATTTTCGTCGGCCTTTTCATGGGACTTGGCGCATCATTTCTCACCCTCGTGGTTGCCGAAAGTGTCGGGGTCAAATCCGGTCTCGGCTGGTACGTGAGCTGGGCGCAAGGCTGGGCCGAATATGGAAAAGTTTACGCGGCGCTCGTCATCATGGCGGTTTTTTTTTCCACAATCATGACTTTGCTTTTCAAACTGCGGGACCGCGTCCTTGTCTGGCAAAAGGGAATGATCCGATGGTAGCCTCCTCTCTTCAGCTGCGTGACGTAGGAAAGAGTTTTCCCGCGCCCGATCAACCACTCACGCGGCAACCCGTGCTGGAGACGATCTCAATATCGCTTGAGGCCGGCGAGTTGGTTTCTTTGGTCGGCCCGAGCGGCTGCGGAAAATCAACTTTGCTCCGTCTCATTGCCGGACTCGATTTCCCCGATTCGGGTGAGTTGCTCGTAGACGAGGAACCAATCTCAGGCCCCAGTGCTGAACGAGGCCTCGTCTTTCAGGATCCCAATCTTTTTCCGTGGCTGACGGTGCGTCGTAATATTGAGGCCGGGCTCGCCGCCCGTGGCGTGCTCCAGCAAAAACGCAGCGAGGTGAAAGAGTTTATGCGCCTCGTTGGCTTGGAAGCTTTCGCCGATGCTTATCCGCATCACCTTTCTGGCGGAATGGCCCAGCGCGTAGCTCTGGCTCGCGCCTTGATTAATCATCCCAAAGTTCTTCTGCTCGATGAACCACTCGGTGCCCTCGACGCCTTTACCCGGATGCGTATGCAGGATGAAGTTTTGCGCCTTTGGCAAAACCGGCGCACTACCATGTTGCTCGTTACTCACGACATCGACGAAGCTATTTACATGAGCGACCGCATCATCATCCTGACGCAGCGGCCCGGCACTATCGAACAAATAATTCCTATCGCGCTTGATCGTCCGCGCGATCGCAGCAGCTCTGATTTCCTTTCGTTGCGCAGTGAAATTCTCGAGCTTCTCCACTTCGCCGGCAATCGCACATCTGAAGTGACGGCGTGACGGACTGGCATGTTCGGTTTCGGTAAACGCCGGGTCGAGAAACTTGATTTCCTTGTTGCGGGCGCGCAGAAATCGGGAACGACCGCGCTCAATTACTACTTAAAGCGCCATCCCCAGATCGCGCTCCCGGTCAAGAAAGAGCTGCATTTTTTCGACAACGACGAGTTGTTTGCCGGCGGCAATGTCTCCTATGAGCCGCTGCACGAGATGTTCCGACCGGCCCGTGTCGGTAGTATCGCGGGCGAGAACACTCCGATTTATCTTTATTGGCGGCCGGCCCTGCCTCGAATCCGAGATTACAACCCGGCAATGAAGTTCATCGTCATTTTGCGTAACCCGATTGAACGCGCCTTCTCGCAATGGAACATGCAACGAACGCGCGGAATCGAGCCATTTGATTTCCTGGATGCAGTCGGAGCGGAGCCGGGTCGCATCGCCGCGTCCGCGCCGAAACAGGTACGGAAATTTTCCTATGTCGACCGTGGTCGTTACGCCGAACAATTGGAACGCGCCTTCCGGTTATTTCCACGAGAGCAATTCCTCATCGTCAAGTATGAAACCTTTCGAGCGCGCCAGCGTGAAACGGTTGAGGCGGTTTTTCGCTTTCTGAATCTGGCACCCCCACGATTTCGCGCCGTCGAAGCTCACGATATTCCGTACGCGAGCAAAATTCGCGATGAGGAACGAGCGGCGGTGTGGGAAATTTTGCAGAGCGACATTGGCCGGTTGGAAACGCTGCTTGGCTGGGATTGCTCCGATTGGCGCTAGAGGATCAGGTGAGCGTCTAAATGATGTCCGTAACGATTCAAGCTTGGTAAAATCGCAACTACAAAGAGGAAGGGAGTCTCGGAAAAATAGAACCCTCACCGCGCCAGCGCGCGATGGCGAATTCAATTCCTACCTTAAGGCAACCCAGCCCATACCTAACGCTCCGTTGAAAGTTAATCGACGAAGCTTCCGGCATATATTTTGCGGGACAGGTAATCTCGCCAATCGGATGGCCTAGCCAAATGATCTGGGCCAGCATTTGATTATCGAAAACGAAGTCATCGGAATTCTTCTCCAGCGGAAGTTTTTCAAGTAGCTTCCGCGCGAAAGCGCGATAACCGGTATGATACTCGGATAGCTTGGCGCCGAGCAGAATGTTCTCGACCAGGGTAAGTAAACGATTGGAAACGTATTTCCACCAGGGCATCCCACCACGCAGCGCTCCACCGCCCAGAATCCTCGACGCCAGCACACAAGGATAAAGTCCACTCGTAACCATGGACGCCATCGCCGGAATCAGCGTCGGGGTGTATTGGTAATCGGGATGAAGCATGATGACGACGTCAGCTCCGGCGGCGAGGGCGAGACGGTAGCACGTTTTCTGGTTGCCGCCGTAACCGCGGTTCTCCGGATGAACTTCAACGCGCACGCGATCAAGGGTCCGGGCAATGGCGGCGGTCTCGTCACGGCTGGCGTCATCGACCAGGATGATTTCATCCACGATGTCGTGCCCGATCACTTCATCATAGGTCTGGCGCAAAGTCCGGGCCGCGTTGTAAGCGGGCATGACGACGACGATCTTCTGTCCTTTTAGCATTAATAGCCAAAGCCGGCAGACGGATTCGAACCGACGACCTGCTGATTACAAATCAGCTGCTCTACCAACTGAGCTATGCCGGCATTTACCCTCGGAAAATAGCTATTAATCTGTGTTCCGCGAGTGCCTTTCTATACGCGATTTTTCTATACAACACACCGTTTTCATCGTGCTCGGAGCTCGACAAAGTGCTCAATATGATCGTCTGTCAGGGGAATCGTCTCTTCGGCCAAGGTTTGACCGTCGAGGGACAATTCACCAGTTCCGTCTGCGGACAGACGGTTGATCGTGATGTGATAAACGGTCTGCCGGTGGCGATAATGAACCTTGTAGCTGGTCCAGCCTGCCGGAAAACGAGGAGTGATTCGCAGGCGATTGCCCTCGAGATGGACGCCGAGCAGTGTTTCTGTGAGGAATCGGTACATCCAGCCGGCTGATCCGGTGTACCAGGTCCAACCCCCGCGACCAATGTTCGGAGCGACGGCATAGACATCGGCGGCAATGACGTAAGGCTCCACTTTGTAGGTGGCAATTTGTTCGGCGGTCGCGGCATGTTGCATGGGATTGAGCAGAGCGAAAAGCTCCCACGCGCGTTCGTTCTCTCCCATGAGCGCGAAGGCCATCGCAGTCCAAATCGCGCCGTGAGTGTACTGGCCGCCATTCTCGCGCACACCAGGAATGTAGCCTTTGATGTAGCCGGGATTGAGCGGCGATTTGTCAAAGGGCGGATCGAAAAGTTGAATGAGTTTTGATTCGCGACGAATGAGGCGCTGATCGACGGCGTTCATAGCCTGACGCGAGCGTTGCGGATCGCCGGCGCCGCTGATCACCGACCAGCTTTGCGGAAGCGAATCGATCTGGCATTCGAGGTTTGTCTTCGAGCCGAGCGGTTCGCCATTGTCGAAATAGGCGCGCCGATACCACTGGCCGTCCCACGCATTTTTCTCGATGTTTTCCTGCAACTTCTTCGCCCGGGCCAGGCAACGCTCCGCGAAACTCGCGTCCCCACGCCCGCGCGCTATTTCAGCAAATTGCCTGAGCACGTCGTAAAGAAAAAAGGCGAGCCAGACACTTTCGCCGCGGCCTTCTTTTCCCACCAGGTTCATCCCGTCATTCCAATCACCCGAGCCCATCAAGGGCAAACCGTGCTCGCCGAATTTCAATCCATGCTCGATCGCGCGCACGCAATGCTGGTAGAGCGTGGCCGATTCCTGGGAGCGATTCGGCAAATCGTAATATGATTCCTCTTCCGGCATAACCGGACGGGCGTCGAGGAAGGGCGCTTGTTCATCCAGCACGCCCGTGTCCGCGGTGCAAGAAACGTAGCGGCACGTGACGTAGGGCAGCCAGAGATAGTCGTCGGAAAAATGGGTGCGCACGCCACGGTCCACCGGCGGGTGCCACCAATGCTGGACATCGCCTTCGCGAAACTGATGTGCGGCGGCGCGGAGAAGATGCTCGCGGATCAGGGCCGGCTCGGCGTGGACCAGCGCCATCACATCCTGCAATTGATCGCGGAATCCATAGGCACCGCTGGATTGATAAAAGCCGGTGCGGCCCCAGAACCGGCAGCCAAGGGTTTGGTACAACAACCAGCCGTTGGCTATTGTGTTCACGGCGGGATCTGGTGTGTCGACATTGATCGCGCCAAGAGTGCGATTCCAAAATTCATGTACGCCGGAGAGCGCGACACGGCCGGCGTCGGCCCGGCGAAAACGAAAGATCAGATCGTGCACCTCGGCCATGCTGCGACCAACCCCGAGCCGGAAACTGGTTACGCGTTCCTGGCCATCGGCAAGATCGAAAGCGACCTGCATCGCACCGCACGGATCCAAACCGGCGCCCGCTTTTCCGGAAAGTCGCGCCCGCTTTAGTGCTGCCGGTTGCGCCAGCGTCCCGTTGCGCCCGAGAAATTCCTTCCGGTCACCTGTGAGCGTGCGTGTCGGCTCGTTGACATCGAGGAAGACGATCCGGTCCGGGAATTCCGTATTGTAAAAATTGCGAGCCAGCAGCGCGCCACTCTTGAGATCGACATCGGTCTGAACGTTGAGGAGCGTCTTATGGCGCAAATCGCCCAGCACCCATTCGCAATAGCCGGTGAGGGAGAGACGGCGCGGCCCGCCTGAGATGTTGCGTAGTTTGCAAACCGCGAGCTTCACCGGCACGTCCATCGCCACGCAAATCCACAACTCGGAAACGATGCCGTGCTCGGTGTGTTCGAAAACGGTGTAACCAAAACCGTGACGAACGACGTAAGCGCTGGCGCCGCGGGCCGGCCCCGGCATGGGCGACCAGATCTGGCCGGTTTCTTCATCGCGAATGTAAAAGGCCTCGCCGGTGAGGTCGCGTACCGGATCGTTAAACCACGGGGTGAGTCGAAATTCGTGGGCGTTTTCAAACCAGGTGTAAGCGCCACCATTTTCCGAAACGACGGTGCCGAACGATGGATTGGCCAGCACATTGACCCACGGCGCGGGCGTGACCTGGCCGGGTGAGAGCGTGATGACGTATTCGTGGCCATCCGGAGTGAAACCGCCAAGGCCGTTGCGAAAAATGAGGTCACGCGCCGGCGGCGGCGAAGGAGTCTCGACCCGGGGCGCGCGGCTCGGAGTCAATGCGGGCACAGGCGGCTCGAGCACGCTGCGCTGTTCGAGTTGTTCCAGGAGCGAGCCGTGCTCGTCATCGAGGACAATGCGGGCAGCGGACTGAAGAAGAACACGATCGTCATTCGGGATCTGCTCGAGACGGCGAACGAAAATGCCGCCGGGTTTATCGAGCATTTGCGCTTCGCTGCCGGCTGCGATCAGTGACGTAATTTGATCCTGCAAATTCTGGCGATAAACCGAAACGTCTTCGTTTAAAATCACCAGCTCGACTGTCAACCCTTTCGCACGCCAGTAGGAATGCGCCTTAATGAGCTGGCGCACGAGTTCGATTTTCTCCAGGTTGGTGACGCGCAAAAGAACCAGCGGCGTGTCGCCGGAAATACCGTAGGCCCAGAGGGCGCTTTGGCCGCGGCGATTCTCCAGCAAAATGCCCGAGGTCGCCCGACGGGCGGGATCGGCATAAATGATCGCCCCAGCCAACCGGGCGTAAAGTTGCGCTTCGGCTTCGGTGGCGTTGAGATGGCGCAGGGTCACCTGGCTGTGGGTCCAGGCCAGATCAAAGGCGCGATCGGCCATGCGGAAATGTTGATATTTTTCCACTAAAGCGTTTGCGGTTTCGCGGTCTTCGGCCGCGCCGATGACAAAATCGAGGATGGCAATTTCATCTGGTTGCAGGGTGACGGTGCGCCGGAGCGAGATGATGGGATCGAGCACGGAACCGGCGGTGTTCGAAAGCGGCGCAACCTTTTTCATCGCCGCCGGGTTCACCAGATTTCCATCACGACCGATAAATCGGGCACGGTCGGTTTCGCACGAGGTTTCGCCGTCGGTGCCACCCTGCCCAACCAGCAAATGCAGCAGCCAGGGCGGTTTTTCCTCGGCCGTGCGCGCTCGCCGGGTGCAGAGAATGGCGGAGGAATCGGGCACAAATTCAGTCTGCACAAACAAATTGCTAAAGGCCGGGTGCGTTTCGTCCGCAGCCTGGGTGGCGAGCACGACTTCGGCGTAACTCGTTAGCTCGATGGTGCGCTCGGTGGAGGAATGATTGGTCAGGGTGACACGCCGCAGCTCGATGTCGTCTTCGGGCGAAACGCTCAACTCCGTATGAATCTCGAGATTACCCTGGCGCTGGCGGAATTCCGCGCGGGCCTGGGTGAAAATAGCTTCGTAATTTTTTGTCGCGCGCAGCGTTGGTTGATAAGCGGCCGACCAGAAGTCTCCCGTTGTCACGTCGCGCAGATAAAGAAACGCGCCCCAGCAATCGCAGGTCGCATCCTCGCGCCAGCGGGTGATGGCGAGACCTTTCCAGCGACTGTAACCGCCGCCGGCATTGCTGATGGCGACGTGGTAGCGGCCATTGGAAAGAAGATGAATCTCTGGCGTGCGCGAAGTGGGACCTTTGAAAACCCGCATGACATCTTCGCCCTCGCCGAAACGCAGTCGCGTTTCTTCCAGCTCAAGGTCTTCCGGCAAAACGCTGGCCTCCGTTTTCGGAAGCCGCTCCTGCAACAACAAATCAGCGGTCTTCAGCAATGGGCGCGACATGAAGCGGCGCTGCATTGGCAATTCGCGCAGCGACGAAACGAGCGCGAGCAGACTCATCCCCTGATGATGCGCCATGTAGGAACGAACGGTGGCGCTGCTCTCATCCGGCGGCAGACGTGATGGCGTATAATCGACTGCCTCGTAAAATCCAAAATCGCCTTCGCGCCCATCGCGGGCCAGGCGCTGGAGATTCTCGCTCGCTTCCCGCGGCGCCACCATCAAAGCCAGCACCGTCGCATAAGGCGCGATGACCAGGTCTTCGGCCAGGCCCCGCTTCAAACCCAGACCAGGCACACCAAAGGCGCGATATTGATATGTTTGCTGCACATCGCCCTGGTTAAAACCCGATTCCGAGACGCCCCATGGGACGCCGCGCGAATTGCCGTATTCAATTTGCAATTCCACCGCCGTTTTGCAGGCGCGATCGAGTAACGTGCCGCGGTAGTTCGGCATCACCAGTAGCGGCATCAAATACTCAAACATCGATCCGCTCCACGAAACCAGGATCGGTTCGCCACTAGGCGCGACCAATAACCGGCCGAGCGCGAACCAATGGTCCTGTGGCACCTGCCCCTCCGCGATGGCGAGGTAACTGCAAAGCCGCGCTTCTGACGCGAGCAAGTCGTAAAAACTTAGGTCGCGCCGGCCTTCGGTGACGTTAAAGCCGACCGCGAATAAGTTGCGCGCCTTGTCGAAGAGGAAACTGAAATCCATTCCCGCCAGTTGGTCGCATTGGCCGGCGAGCGTTTCCAAAGCGCGCATCCGCTCCCGCGCACGTTTGCTCGCCTCGCCCAGGATTTCCGATCCCGTTGGGAACTGGCCGTCGAGCTGATCGAAACTGGCGATTTCTCGCAAAGAAGGAGCCGCGTGAAGCTGCGCAATTCTGCTCGTGAGATTTTCATCCTTCAGCCAGGGCGCATGGAAATTCAGTTCGTCCAAATGCTCAACGCAACTGCGTTGTAGCGTTTGCGCCCAAGCCTTCAAATCTCCGTCTCGATTCGCCAGCGCGTTGGAAATCTTCGCTGATTGTTCCACCGCGCGTTGTAACAACGTTGCGGCCGCACGCAGATCGGACGGCGTCTTCGCCAGCTCGGCGTCGAGTTGGGATAAAAGCGCGTTTTCGCCAGTCAAACCTTGCACCAGCGCAAGCGTGTCGCGCAGACCAGCGAATATTTGCGGATCGAGAATTTTTTCCTCAGCCAGCCCGCGCAATCCGCTGGCCAGGGTGAGCAAATGCCCGGCGAGATTGCCGCTATCCACACTGGAGACGTAGAGCGGGATCAGTGGCCGCAGGGTGCGGGTCTCATACCAGTTGTAGAAATGCCCGCGATGCCGTTCCAGCCGATGCAGGGTATCGATGGTCGCGTGCGTCCGCTCGAGCAAACGGCCTAACGAGAGATAGCCAAAATCGCGCGCCGCCAAATTCGCCAGTAATGACAAACCGATGTTCGTAGGTGAAGTGCGTGCGGCAACGGTGGGCGTTGGTTCTTCCTGGAAATTATCTGGTGGCAGCCAGTTCTCCTCCGCGGTGACAAAGGTTTCGAAAAAATGCCAGGTCTTGCGCGCGATGCGGTGGAGCAAGGTCAGTTGTTCGAGGCTGAGTTCCGGGGCCGGCTGCTCGATGGGCAGGCTGATCCACCATGCGATCCAGGGCGCCACCAGCCAAAGGACGAAGAATGGCAGGGCAACCATCCAGCGCGCCGGTTGCACGAGGCCCAAAGAAATTGCGCCGCCGAGCGCGATTGCCGGCGCAAACCACATTGCGCCATATGAGCCCGCAAGATCCGTTCGCGCGCTGCGCGCCACTTCGCCCGAGGTGACCCATTCCAGTAAGTGTCGCCGCGTGATGAACACGCGCCAAAGTGTCCGGCCGATTGCTGTCAGACTGAGAAAGGCATCGTTCGGCAGGAACGCGAAAGTAAGTCCGATCTGGCCGAGCGTCCGTTTCGATGACGCCAGCATTCCACGCAAATGCATTCGCCACGGCAACTGCTCCGGCTTGCGCAGGAGTTCGACAACGAGTGAAAGCAAACCTGGCAGCGCGATGATGGCGAGAAGCATGCACGTTGCCAACAAGCCGAGCCGCGGAACGAGCAGCCAACTGGCGAAGAAAAAAAGTACGAGCGCGATCGGAACAAGGCTGCGGCGCAGGTTGTCGAAAATTTTCCACCACGACAACGCCGAGATCGGATTACGGATACCCCGACCCTCCGCGTCGGGAACGCGCGGCAGCAGCCACGGCAAAATTTGCCAGTCGCCTCGAATCCAGCGATGCCGCCGGACGGCGTCGATTTCGTAGCGCGACGGATATTCCTCGTAAAGTGTCACGTCGCTCACCAAACCGCAGCGGGCGTAGACCGATTCCAGCAAGTCGTGGCTCAGAATTCGATTCTCCGGAAAGCGGCCGGCCAGTGTGCGCTGGAAAGCATCGACGTCATAAACGCCTTTGCCGATGAACGAGCCCCCGCCGAAAAGATCCTGATAAACATCCGAGACGGTGCGGGTGTAGGGATCGATTCCGACTTCGCCCGCGTGCAACCTAACGAATCGTGAACGGTCCGCCGTCGGCAGGCTCACATCCACCCGCGGTTGCAAAAGACTGTAGCCTTCGGTCACAATCCCGCGCGTCGAATCGAATTGCGGCCGGTTCAACGGATGCGCCATTGTCCCGATCAGTTGGCGAGCTGACTCGCGCGGCAATTTCGTGTCGGTATCGAGGGTGATGACGTACTTGATTTCGCGCAAAATCGACTGGTCGCCGACCACCGCGGCGAAGCATTCCGCGCAGCGTCCCCGGAGAAAGGCGTTGAACTGCACCAGCTTTCCCCGCTTCCGTTCGTAGCCCATCCAGACCCCTTCGCTTGCGTTCCAGCGGCGGGGCCGATGGAAAAGGAAAAAAAGATCGCGCCGACCGCCGGCGTATTTGCGATTCAACAATTCGATGCCCGCCTTTACGCGCTCCAGCAACGGCGCCTCTTCCAGCAAATTTTCTTGCGCCGCATCGGGCCAGTCGGTCAGGAGGGCGAAGTGCAAATGCGGATCGCGATTTGCCAGATGATGAATCTCGAGCGTTTGGAGCAGATCATCGATGTTTTCCGCACTTCTCAGGATGGTGGGAACGACGACCATGCCGCGACTCTCCGGCGCGATTCCGCCAGGGGAATAGCCGAGACGAGGCAGCGGTCGCGGTTTGAGCAGCAAAGTGGCGAGCCAGTTCCACAACGCCACCGCCAGTTGACTGACCCCGAGCGAAAATGTGACTGCGCAAAAAACGAGTCGCCATTCTGCGACTCCGCGCATTTCCGCCGCGCGCACAAATCCTAAAGTGGCCAGGATCGTGAAGAGGAAAATTCCGCCTAGGTAGAAAGTGAAGGGAAACTTGCGAACACTTCGTTCGACAAAACCTTTCCACCGCCAGCGCGCCCCAATGGCGCGCTCCAGCCGAGGAAGGCCTTGGTCAATCAAGTAAAAACCGACGTGCGCGGTGCGATCTTCCCGCCCTTTTTTTTGCGCGCTTTCCTGCGCCAACTCGGCGGCATTGCGCGCCACTTCGATTTCTGAGAGCGCGCTGTAACGGGCGAGGGTTTCAACGACGTGGCGATAACGATCGCGCGTCGCGAAATCCATGTCGCCGTAAACATCGGCCGGCTCGCCACGTAACGTTTGTTCGACCAGGCTGAGCGTTTCGACGAATTCCTTCCAATCGATCGCGCTCAGCAAACGCAGGCTCGAGATGCTGTGGCTGACCGAAACTTGATCGGAGGCCTGGCTCTGACTTTCCTGATGGATCAGTTGTTCTACCGAGGAACCCTCCTCGAGCGTACGCTGCTCGAGCCAGCCGCGCGCAAGATGCAGCACCGGATTTAAACGCGAGAGGCGCTGACAAAATTCCGCCACGAAGGCACTCGATAACGACGGGTCTGCCCGTGCCATGTCCGCCACCACGATGACAATGCGGGAGGGATTTTTCTCCGCCATCGCCTGCAAACGCTCCACCCATTGGTTGGCCAGATTGCGATCACGCCGGCCTTGGGCCAGCCCAGTGCTGATACGAGCCAGATTCTCGATCAATCCCAGCCGCAACATGATCGGCACAGCCCAGAGTTCGCCTAGTTTCAGCGGCGCCACCGTCTGATATGCGGCCACGAACGCGCTCAGCGAGTCAACATCGACCTGCGCATCGACGTGCGCGATCAACTCCAAAACGATGTCATAGACGCGCAAAAATCCGGCGGAGGGACCATTGGCCAGGCGGGGCAATTCGCGGCTGTAATGCTCCGGCAGATGCCGGCGGGCCAGTTGGATTTGCTCTTCGATCAGATAAAAATTATCGAGCAACCATTCGGCCGCAGGCGTGACGTGCCGGCTTTGATCCACCGCCAGCGTCGCGCGATTGAAAGCGCGCAACACTTTCTCATTCTGATCCAGCCGCCTGAGCAACCAAGCGGAAGCGCGACCCGTGACGACGGTATGTCGTGCCGCGATGAACTGAGCGTGACGGGCGAGTTGTTCAATGCCAAACAACTCCGCCCGCAAGGCTACTTCTCGCGCGCGTTGACGCCGCACGCTTGGCCTTGCCAACGAGATTTTAGCGCGCAGCGACTTTGGCAGCATGACGTAATATTTCGTTCCTCAGCAGTGTTGATACCAAAGGTTATTTTGCGCGCGTTGCTCGTGACTAGCGCGAATGAATCGAGTCGCCAGCGTAATGGCCGTATCGTCCGCGCCAGTTCTTCAGCGCTTCGCGGTGGTAACTGATCCTTAAGCGATAGCTAATAACAGCTAAGTTGTAATTACAAATCAGCTGTTCCACCAACTGAGCTATGCCGGCGCAGAAGCGACGCGATATCCGTTGTGACGACATCCGCGCTTGTTGTGGCAATTATAAGGACGCCTGCGCAAACAAAAAAATAAAGTAAAAAAAGCATTGAACACTTACAGCCGTTTTGAGTATTCGTCGGATCGAGGAGAACAAAATATGAACAAAGTCCAACTTCTGGAGTGCGGATTAATTCGCAAAGGGATTGCGGTCACGGCGGCCATGTTTCTCGCCATGGCATCGAGCGCAGTTGCACAACAAGCTATACCCTCGCCCCCGCCGGAGGCGCCGCCAGGAGCGACGGCTGTCAACGCACAGGGCACTCTGGCTCCGAGCACCACAGCGGCAGCGACGGCGGAGCGCGTCATCGTGACCGGTTCAAATATCCCTACGGCCGAAGAAGTGGGGGCGGAGCCTGTTGATACCTACAACCGAGAAACCATGAGCAAGTCGGGGCAGCGCACGACGGAACAATTTCTCCAAAGCATTCCGACCGTTAACGCGAACGTCGTTCCGCAATCCAACAACGAGAACGGTTCCAATACCGCGGTGGGCGCCGCGACAGTCGCACTGCGCGGCTTCGATTCGAGAGCCACCCTCATCCTCATCGACGGGCGCCGGGTCGCTCCATATCCGACGGGCAACGATCCCGGCTTGGTCAACGTCATGTTCGTCGATCTGAATTCCATTCCGGCGGCTGCGATCGAGAGCATCGAGATTTTGAAAGACGGCGCCTCTACCACGTATGGAGCAGACGCCGTCGCGGGGGTGGTCAATATCAAGCTGCGTCACGATTATCAAAACGGGGCTGAAGCGAGCGTCCAATACGGCAACACAGAGCACGAGGATTCGAGTGAGTTCATCGCTTCGGCAATCTTCGGCGTCGGCAACGACACCACCAACGTCACCGGTGTTTTGAACTACTACCACCGCGATTCGATCGCCAACCGCGACCGCGCTTACTCGGCCGTGGCGCCGTTCCTGAGCTCGAATACCAGTCCTTATAATCTTCAGCTCAGCGGCGATGTTGCGGCAGCCGCTGGCGGATTGAATCTGAATTCGGTTGAATTTGCTGGTGCGCCTTCGGGGACTAACGGCTTGGCTCCGGCAAGCACGTACCTTTACAATGCTACGCATCGTGTCAGGTCGGCCACTGGTCAACTCCCTGGATTCAACTTCAATGAGTTCTCGCTCTCCTATCCGGAAAGCGAGCGTTATGGAGTTTATCTTAGCGGTGATCACAAGATCTTCGGCGACCAGATGGTTGCTTACGCAAATGGATTCTATCAGAACGTCAAAACGCACAACGAACTGGCGCCACCAGCCACAGGCTCATTCCAGACAGCGGGTCAGGTCACATTAGCCATTCCGCCGCAGTCGCCGATTGCGCCGGGCGCGGAGCCACCCAACACGCCCACCCACGCAGAGACCGGTGTTCCAGCCGACGCGTTCAATCCGTTTAATCCCTTCCAACAAATCATCTCCGGCGGTACTCGCGCTCGTCTGGCTGAGTTTGGAAATCGGTTGTTCGACAACGAAACCGACGCGTGGCTCAGCACAATCGGTGTTAAAGGAGACAAACTGTTTGACGGAACCTGGGGCTACGATGCCGGGTTCCGCTACAGCCAGCTCAAGAACGTCCAGACCGGACAACAAGTGTCCATCTCAAGATTCAATCAAATCTTGAATCAGAACGATGCGATCTTTCAACCGGGTGGAGTCCTCGCTGGCCAGCCTGCCTTTAATCCTTTCGGTGATTTTCGCGTTCCTATTGCGTCCAATCAGGCCACCATTGAGTTTGCCAGGGCGCATCCCAAAGACGAAGACTTCTCCAAACTCGCGACGCTGGATGGCAACATCTATACAACCTCGCTCTTTGAGCTGCCGGCCGGCGGCGTCGGTTTCGCTGTCGGCGGTCAGTTCCGCCGCGAAACCCTCGAGGAGAATCCGGATGAGTTAAACGTCAAGGGCGATATTGCTGGTAATTCGCCGGTGCCGCCCGCGCGCGGGGGAAGGAAATCCTACTCCTTCTACGCCGAAGCCAGGGTGCCGTTTTTCGGCGAGAACTTCACCTTTCCCGGCTTGTACTCGCTCGAGTTTACCTACGGGGTGCGCTTTGAAGAGTTCCTGAACAATGATAGCAATGTGCTGGTGCCGAAATTCGGCATGCGCTGGCAACCGTTCGATGGGCAGCTGACGATTCGTTCCACCTGGGGCGAAGGGTACCGCGAGCCTTCACTCGAGGAACTATTTGGGTCTCCGCTCTCAGGTCTGGAGTTTTCTCATGATCCGATGAACAAGGGAGCCTTTGAGCCTGAGACGAACGTTCTTATCAGTAGCAATAAGAATCTCCAGCCGGAGGATTCCCGGACCTTTACCGCGGGGTTTGTTTACACGCCGAAATATGTGCCCGGTTTGGACCTCTCAGTTGATTTTTGGGACACCGAGCGCATTGGCGTGGTGACTGCCCCGATTGCCGACCAGGTGTTGCAGCGTGAACTAACAGGCACGCTACTGCCCGGCGAAGCTGTGGAGCGTGACATCGGCGGCAACATCACCCGTATCTTGATTCAAAATCAGAACATAGGTAATCAAGAGTCTCGCGGGTTGGACTTCACCCTCCAATATCAAAAGCCGACGCC
>Ga0209159_1000390_pt1 | contig 40648 bp, 32 predicted proteins | sample GraSoiAngelo_144_FD_185901 | JGI IMG/M metagenome (GOLD analysis project Ga0209159, IMG submission 185901) | Grasslands soil microbial communities from the Angelo Coastal Reserve, California, USA - 14_1009_02_40cm (SPAdes) (version 2) | ecosystem: Environmental > Terrestrial > Soil > Grasslands ...
CGTCGGGGGCTCCTCGGAGAACACCGTCGGGACCGTCGTGGCGCTCGGGCGCGCGGGCTACGACTGCGCCCTCGCCGTCTCCTTCCGCGAGTCCGACCCCGCGATCCTCGCGGACGCCCGCCGGCGGGGGTGCCGGCTCATCGACGTGGCGTCGCTGGGCCGCGAGGTTTCGCTCGTCTCGGACATGGTGGCGCTCTACCGGCTCGTCCGCCTCATCGCTGCCGCGCGGCCGCAGATCGTCCACACGCACACCTCGAAGGCCGGCTTCGTCGGCCGCCTCGCGGCGTGGATCGCCCGCGTGCCCGCCGTCATCCACCAGCCCCACGGCCACGTCTTCTACGGGTACTGGGGCCGGCTGCGCACCGCCGTCTACACGGCGCTCGAGCGGCTGGCGGCCGCGTGGTGCGACCGGATCATCACCCTCACGGAGCGCGGGACGGAGGAGCACCTGGCGCGTCGTATCGGACGCCGTTCGCAGTTCGTGACGGTGCCGAGCGGCGTCCCGACCCAGCAGTTGCGTGCCAGCGCGCCGCCCCGGCAGGTGGCCCGCGCGCGCCTCGGGATCCCGCCACGGGCGTACGTCGTCGTCGGGCTCGGACGTTTCGTGCCGGTCAAGGGGTTCGATCTGCTCGTCGAGGCGCTGCCGCGCCTCCGCGACGGTGTGCCGTCGGCGCGTCTCCTGCTCGTCGGCGAGGGGCCCGAGCGCGCCGCGCTCGAAAGGCGCGCCGTCGAGCTCGGCGTCGCCGACTGCCTGCACGTGACCAGCGTCATCCGGGACGTGCTGGAGTACCTGGCGGCGGCGGACGTCCTCGCCGCCCCGTCGCGGAACGAAGGGATGGGGCGGGCGCTCGTCGAAGCGATGGCGCTCGGGATTCCCGCCGTCGGCGCGGCGGTGGGCGGGATTCCCGCCGTGATTGTGGACGGCGAGTGCGGGCGGCTCGTGCCGCCGGAGGACCCCACGGCCCTCGCCCAGGCGCTCGTGGAGCTCGGGCGCGACGAGCTACTCCGGCGCAAGCTCGGCGAGCGGGCGATCGGTCGGGCCGAGGCGTTCTCGACGGCCGTGGCCGACGCGAAGATGCGCGCCGTGTACGAGACGCTCGCACGGGAGAAGGGGCTATCGTAGCGGGGACTGTCGCAGCGGAGACCACGAGCCCGGCGCCGCCGAGGGTAGGCCTGCGAAAGGTGCGTGTGGCCGCGATCGTGGTGTCGCTCCTCTCCGGTCTTTCCCCCGCGAGCGCCGCGGAGCTCGAGCGGCTGCCCGCGGTGCTCCACGTGCACTCCACGCTCTCGACAGGTGATTTCTCGCTCGACGAGCTGGCCGCCCAAGCCGAGAAGGCCGGCGTCGGCGCGCTCCTGCTGAGCGAGAACTATCTCCTCCGCATCGAGTACGGGTTGCCGCCGTTCCGCGCGCTCACGCGGGTCGCGCGCGAGGCGCGCTCCATCCTCGACGGTGGCGCCGCGCGCTTCCTCGACCGTGTCGCCGAGGCGCGAGCGCGCAACCCGCGCGTGCTCATCATTCCCGGCGTGGAGGTGATGCCCCACTACTACTGGACGGGCTCGCCGCTGGCGCTCGACATGACGGTGCACAACGAGCAGAAGAACCTGCTCGTCTTCGGCCTCGCGGCTCCGGCGCTCGAGTCGCTCCCGGTGACGGGGAACGCGGCCGCCGGCCGGTTCGCGTGGCGGGCCGCGCTCGACCTCGTCCCCGGCCTCCTCCTGATCCCGGGCGCGCTCCTTCTGGCGACCAAGTGGCGGTCGCTCCAGCGGGTTGGCCGCGCCGTTGTCGTCGTTCGCCGCCGGCGCTGGCTTGCGGGCGGAGTCCTCTGCGCAGTGGGTGCGCTCGCGCTCGCGCGCGCGTGGCCCTTCAGCGAAGATCCCGATCCCCCGTATAGCGACCTCGGCGTCGTCCCACATCAGGCGCTCATCGACTACGTCGACAAATTCGCCGGCGTGACGGTCTGGTCGCTGCCGGAGGTCCAGGACAGTAGCGAGGAGTGGTTTGGTCCCTTGCGCGTCTCGCGGCGGACGGACCCGTATCCCGAGGACCTCATGCGCACCTTTCGCTACACGGCGTTCGGGGCCGTCTACGAGGACTCGACGCGCTTCGAGCTGCCCGGCGGCGGCTGGGACCAGCTCCTCCGCCAGTACGCGGCCGGCGAGCGGAGCCGCCCCGCGTGGGCCGTCGGCGAGTCGGCGTTCCACAACGTCACGGCGGGCAAGAGCATCGGGGGCGTGCAGACCGTCTTCCTCGTGTCCGAGCGGTCCGAGCGCGCCGTGCTCGACGCCATGAAGCTCGGGCGCATGTACGCGCTCCTCCGAGGGGCGGAGCCGGGGCTCGCCCTGGCGGAGTTTGCGGTGTCCGACGGCGACGGCAACGCGGTGTCGGGCGAGACGCTCACGACGCGCGAGGGCGCGCCGCTCGAGGTCCGCGTGGGGGTCGACGCGGTGGACGGCTCGGCGCGCGCGGTGCACGTGGTGCTCGTCAGGAACGGGACGCTCGCTGGCGCCTGGACCGCCACAACACCATTCCGCGTCGTCCATCGCGAGGTCTACGACGGTGCGCCGGCGTTCTACCGGCTCGATGTCCGCGGCCAGGGGCACCTCCTGTCCAACCCGATCTTCATGAAGCGATCATGAGGGTGGCGATCCACCAGCCGCACTACCTGCCGTGGCTCGGGTACTTCGCCAAATGGGCCGCCGCTGACCGCTTCATCTTCCTCGACACCGTGCAGTACGAGAAGAACGGCTGGCAGAACCGGAACCGCGTCAAGACCCCCGACGGCCCGCGGTGGCTGACCGTCCCGGTGCACGCGCGGCTCGGCACGCCGATCCGCGAGGTCACGATCGATACGGCGCAGCCGTGGCAGGAGCGCCACCTGCGCGCGATCGAGCAGGCGTACGCGAAGGCGCCGCACCTCGCGCGGTACCGCGACACGCTCGGGTCCTTCTACCGCCAGGACTGGGTCCGGCTCGCCCCCCTGGCGGTGGCGAGCGCCCGGTGGCTGGCGCAGGCACTCGGCGTGGCGACGCCCAGCGCGCTCGCCTCGGAAGTCGGAATCGGCTCGACCAGCCAGCGGGACGACGCGACGGCGCGGCTGGTCGCCCTCTGTCAGGCGGTCGGCGCGGACACGTATCTGGCGGGGCAGGATGGCGCGCGGTACATGGACACGCGTCAGTTCGCCGTCGCCGGGATCGCTGTGGAGGCGCAGCGTTACGAGCACCCGGTCTACACGCAGCTCCACGGGGAATTCACTCCGTTTCTCTCGACGCTTGACTTATTATTGACGCAGGGACATGAAGCCCTCGCCATCCTCTGTGGAGGGAACACGTGGTCCCGTCTCTCGCCCTGAGACGTAGCTGAGTGAACGTCCTCGCGATCGGCGCCCATCCCGACGACATCGAGTACGGCTGCGGGGGCATGCTCGCCAAGTACGCGCAGCGCGGGCACGCGATCTTCATGTTCGTCGCCTCCGACGGCGCGCTCGGCGGCGACGGGGATGTGCGGCGGCAGGAGCAGAAGGACTCCGCACGCATTCTGGGCGTGCGCGAGGTGTTCTGGGGTGGCTACCCGGACACCGAGGTGCCGCTCTCGCGCGACCTGATCGTCCGCCTGGAGGCGGTGATCCGGCAGGTGGATCCGCGGATGATCTTCATCAACTCACCCGACGACACCCACCAGGATCACCGCAACCTGGCCCAGGGCGCGATGTCGGCGACGCGGTACGTGCCGAACTTCCTCCTCTACGAGGTTCCGACGACGCTCAACTTCTCGCCGAACTGCTACACGGACATCGCGGATGTGCTCGACCTCAAGCTCGCGAGCCTCGACGCCCATCGGTCCCAGGTGACGAAGACCAACATCGAGGACCTGACGATCCTCGAGCTGTCACGGTCGTGCGCCAACTTCCGCGGCATCCAGGCGCGGGTCAAGTACGCCGAGGCGTTCCAGTCGGTCCGGCTGCTCCTGAATCTTTGAGGGCGCGTCGCGGCCTGGAATGAGAGGCGGCTTGCCGGACGCAGCCGGGTCGTGCCTTTCTCGGGCCACCTACGGTTGAGGCCGGCCTCTCGGACCCGTGTGGAATGAATCGCGCCATGCTGACCGGAGCCGGATCGCACCTCGTCTCGGGCCACCCACGGAGTGTGGCGGCCTCGCGGGGCCCGCTACAATTGCATCGCGCCATGCTGACCGGAGCCGGATCGCACCTTGTCTCAGGCCACCCACGGAATGTGGCGGCCTCGCGGGGCCGTCTGGGAATGCATCGCGCCATGCTGACCGGAGCCGGATCGCACCTTGTCTCAGGCCACCCACGGAGTGTGGCGGCCTCGCGGGCCCCGCTACAGTGATTCCGCATTCACGACCCACGGTGAGCGTGGAGGATGCCGAGCGCGTGGCGCGCGTCGTCCGCTCAGGCCACCTGGCGCAGGGCGCCGAGGTCGAGGCGTTCGAGCGGGAGCTCGCGGCGCGGCTCGGCGTCGCGGCCGTCGCCGCCGTCAGCTCGGGCAGCGCGGCGCTGGAGCTGTCGCTCCGCGCGCTCGACGTCGGGCACGGCGACGAGGTCGTCGTCCCCACCTACGCTTGCGACGCGCTCCATCACGCGGTCACCCGCTGCGGCGCGACGCCCGTTCTCGCCGATGCCGACCCCGAGACGCTCGGACCGGCCGCCAAGGACGTGGCGCGTCGCCTCACGCGCCGCACGCGCGCCGTGGTCGTCGTCCATCCCTTCGGCCTCGGCCTGGACCTCGACGAGTTCCTGGCGCTCGGCGTTCCCGTCGTGGAGGACTGCGCCCAGGCGATCGGCGCGCGGGTCGCGGGGCGCTCGGTCGGATCGCGCGGCGCCATGGCCGTCTGCTCCTTCTATGCGACCAAGCTCCTGACGACTGGAGAGGGCGGCGCGGTGGCCGGCGCACCGGAGCGCGTCGCGCGCGTCCGGGACGCGCGCGACTACGACGAGCGGGAGGACCTGGTCCCGCGGTTCAACTTCAAGCTGACCGACATCCAGGCCGCGCTCGGCCGGAGCCAGCTCGGCCGGCTCGATGCTTTCATCGCACGGCGGCGGGCGATCGCCGCCCGCTACCGCACGCTTCTGGCGCCCGTTGCGGGCTGTCGCCCGCCGGGCGACCAGGGTGAGCGGCACGTGTTCCACCGATTCGTCGTCACGGTCGAGCGGCCGCTCGGCCAACTCCTCGAGGGCCTGGCGGGGAAGGGCGTCACGGCGCGGCGTCCCGTCTTCCGCCCGATCCACCGGGCCCTCGGCCTCGACGGCTACCCGGAGGCCGACCGGCTGTGGACGCGGTGCCTCTCGCTGCCGTGCTACCCCTCGCTCGCCGACGCCGAGGTCGAAGCGGTCGGCGCGGCGCTCGCCGAGGCGCTCCACGCATGATCGACCGTTGGGCGTCGCTGTGGCTCCTGTTCGTGGTCGTGCTGCTTCTCACGCCGTTGTGGCGCTCGTTCTACGCCGCACGGCTGCCCTGGCTCTATCTGGTCGTTCTCGCCTGCGGGCTGGCGTTGTTCGCCACGCCGCTGGTCCGCGAGGTTGCGCGCCGGTGGGGCGTCCTCGACCTCCCGGGCGAGCGCAAGGTCCACGCAACGGCGACGCCGCTCTTCGGGGGCGTCGCGGTCTACGGGGCGTTCGCCGTGACCGTGCTCGCGAACTTCGACTTCTCGCGGGGGCTCAAGGGCGTCGCCGTCGGCGGCACGATCGTGGTCGTGATCGGTCTCCTCGACGACCTGACCGATCTCCCGGCGTGGCTCAAACTGCTCGGACAGATCGCCGCGGCGTCGACGGCGATCGCCTACGGCGTGATCCTCGACACCCTGCCGAGCTGGATCCCCGGCGTTCTCTGGCTCAACGTGATCCTCACCGTGCTCTGGTTCCTGACGATCACGAACGCGATCCAGTTCCTCGACGGCATGGATGGCCTGGCGGCGGGGCTCGGCGTCGTCGCCGGGATCTTCTTCAGCATCGTGTCGCTCCAGACCGGGCAGCGGTACCTCATGTTCCTGTCGGCGGCGCTCGTCGGGGCGTGTCTCGGGTTCCTGCCCTACAACTTCCGCCCGGGCGGTGCCACGATCTTCCTCGGCGACAGCGGGGCCAGCTTCATCGGCTTCACTCTGGCGGGCCTCGCGGCGATGGGTGTCTGGGCCGACAACAACCCCGTGGCGTCGCTGTTCACGCCCACGCTGATCCTGGGGGTGCCGTTGTTCGATATCGCATTCGTGGGCATCGTGCGCGTCGTCACGGGCAAGGTGCACTCGCTCCACGAGTGGCTGGCGTACACAGGCAAAGACCACCTGCACCACCGCTTCGCAGCGCTCGGCCTGACGAAGACGCAGAGCGTGCTGCTCGTCTTCTTCGTCGCCTCGACGCTGGGCCTCTCCGCCATCCTGCTCAAGGACGCGACGCCCTATGAGACGGCGCTCGTCCTCATCCAGGCCGCGTGCATCCTTGCCCTCGTCGCCGTGCTCGAGGGCGTGGGGCGGGGACGCCCCCGCGGGTGACGCACCAGGTATGATGGGGCCATGAACGTGTGCAAGGCCGTGTTCCCCGCTGCCGGGCTCGGCACGCGGTTCCTTCCGGCGACGAAAGCGCAGCCGAAGGAGATGCTCCCGCTCGTCGACAAGCCGATGATCCAATACGTCGTCGAGGAGGCGGTGGCGTCAGGTCTCTCGGAGATCATCATCGTGACCGGGCGTGGCAAGCGCGCGATCGAGGACCACTTCGACGCGGCCTTCGAGCTCGAGTACTACCTGAACGACCGGGGCAAGATGGAGGAGCTCGCCCAGATCAAGACGATCTCCGAGCTGGCCTCGGTGTCCTACGTCAGGCAGAAGGAGCCGCTCGGACTCGGCCACGCCATCCTCTGCGTGCGCTCGCTCGTGGGCGACGAGCCGTTCTCCGTGTTCCTGGGCGACGACATCATCGCCGCGGCGCCGCAGCCCTGCATGCGGCAGCTCCTCGACGTGTTCGAGCGCTACGGAGGGCCGGTGCTCGCCGTCGAGCGCGTCCCGCGGGAGCGTTTGCAGCAGTACGGCGTGATCGCGGCCCGCCACGTGGCCGGCAACGTGTACGAGATCCGCGACCTCGTCGAGAAGCCCCGGCCGCACGAGGCGCCGTCGGAGCTCGCGATCATCGGGCGCTACGTGCTGACGCCGGACGTCTTCGCCATCCTCGCCGAGACGCCGCCGGATGGACGGGGGGAGATCCAGCTCACCGACGCGCTCCGGACGCTCTCCTCCCGGCGCCCGATGTACGCCGTCGCGTTCGAGGGCAAGCGCTTCGACACCGGCGACAAGCTCGGCTTCCTCAAGGCGACGGTCGAGTTCGCGCTCGCCCGGCCCGACCTGGCGGACGACTTTCGCGCCTACCTTAAGTCGCTCAGGCTCTAGGCGGCGTGCGGGACCATGGGTTGAGTTCGACGAGCGATCGGGGTCGGGGCCCGAACTGCGGGCGACGACGGGCGCGTTCGGCCGAGGCGTTGCGCGGCCCGGTGTGGCGTATTCATCAGGCCGGCGGTTTTCAGCCGGCGGAAAACCGGCTCGCCGCGTTTGACGGTTCCACGGCCGCAAGGTGTGCGCAGCGTGCGTAGGGTGACCTGGGCGGCGCTGAACTGGTGCAAGCGCATCGCGCGGAAGATCGGTGACTTCCAGGCCCGCGTCATCCTGATCGTCTTCTACTTCGCGATTCTCGGCCCATTCGCCGTCTGGCTGCGGTGGAGCAGCGATCCGCTCGCGATCAAGCCGGGGACGCCGAGGGGCTGGCGGCCGCGCGAATCACCTGGCGGCACGTCCCTGGAACGCGCGATCAGGCAATCCTAGATGCACATCCTGGGCATCTCCTGCTACTTCCACGACTCCGCGGCTGCCGTGCTTAGCGACGGTGTCCTGGTCGCCGCCGCGGAGGAAGAGCGGTTCACGCGGAAGAAGCACGACTACGAGTTCCCGCAGCACGCCATCGACTTCTGCCTGAGAGCGGGGGGGCTCGCCGCGGGGGACCTGGACTATGTGGCGTTCTTCGAAAAGCCGTTCGTGAAGCTCGAGAGGTTACTCCTCTCCACCATGCAGACGTTCCCCCGCTCCCACAAGCTGTTCCGCGAGGCCATGATCACGTGGCTGGGCGACAAGCTCTGGGTGAAGCACCTGATCCAGAAGCGCCTCGGAATCCCGGCTTCCAAGGTGCTGTTCAGCGAACATCACCTCTCCCACGCCGCCAGCGCCTTCTTCTGCTCGCCCTTCGAGGAGGCGGCCATCCTGACCGTGGATGGGGTCGGCGAGTGGACGACCGCCAGCATGGGGCTTGGCAAGGGCACGGACGTCAGGCTCTTGAGGGAGATCCGCTTCCCACACTCGCTTGGGCTCCTCTACAGCGCCTTCACCGCGTTCCTGGGCTTCGAGGTGAACGAGGGCGAGTACAAAGTCATGGGCATGGCGCCCTTCGGCAAGCCGCGGTACGTCGACAAGGTCCACAAGCTCATCGGTCTCCAGCGCGACGGCAGCTTCGAGCTGAACATGGACTACTTTTCGTTCCACTGGTCGACGGAGCGGACGTTCAGCCGAAAGTTCGTCGACCTCTTCGGCGCCCCGCGCGATCCCGCGGCTCCCTTCTTCACCCCGACCAGCGGCTACCCGTCGTACTTCGGGGAGAGGCCGGGGAACTACGACGAATTGGCCGCGCGGAACCAGTACTACGCCGACGTGGCGGCCAGCATCCAAGCGGTGACGGAGGAGGCGCTCCTCAACATGGTCCGGGCCGTGCACGCCGAGACCGGCCTGACCCGGCTCTGCATGGCGGGTGGAGTGGCCCTCAACAGCGTCGCCAACGGTCGCATCCTTCGTGAGACGTCCATGGAAGAGCTTTATATCCATCCCGCTGCCGGCGACGGCGGGGGTGCCGTCGGCGCCGCGCTGTTCGTTCACCATATGATCCTGGGCAAGCCCCGCCAGTTTGTGATGGAGCACGCGTATTGGGGCGAGAGCCACGACGCCGCGACCGTCGAAGGGTTCCTCAAGGAGCGCGGTATTCGCTACGAGCGCTTCGACGACGAGCCCGCGCTACTGGAGCGCGTGGTCGATCGGCTTCAGACGGGACAGGTGGTCGGGTGGTCCCAGGGGCGGTTCGAGTGGGGGCCGCGCGCGCTCGGCCACCGAAGCATCCTCGCCGACCCGCGGCGGCCCGAGATGAGAGACATCGTCAACGTCAAGATCAAGTTTCGGGAGCCGTATCGCCCCTTTGCGCCCTCCGTCCTGGCGGAGTACGCCGAGGACTACTTCGTGCTCCCCGAGGCGCAGCGCCACTACCCGGCGCGCTTCATGCTGTACGTCGTGGACGTCCGTCCCGCAAAGCGCGATCTGATCCCGGCGGTCACGCACGTCGACGGCACCGGGCGACTCCAGACCGTCAGCGCGGAGGTGAATCCCAGGTACTACCGTCTGATCGAAACGTTCCGGCAGGCGACCGGTGTACCGCTCGTGCTCAACACGTCCTTCAACTTGAGGGGCGAGCCGATCGTCAACACACCACTCGAGGCGTTCCGAACGTTCAACGACAGCGGAATGGACGCCCTCGTCCTCGGGGATGTCATCGTGGAGAAGCCCCTGAGATGACGGCAGACGGGGGGCAGGCATGCGCCTGATCCAGAATCTGGTGAGCCGGTTCGCGATCGCCGGCGAGCTGCTCCAGTTCTTCTGGCAGAACAAATGGTGGTGGCTCACGCCGATGATCATCGTGCTCTTGATCGTGGGCGGACTGCTGATCTTCGCGCAGAGCTCGGCCGTCGCGCCGTTCATTTACACGCTCTTCTAGGGAGGGACCGCCGGACGTGCGTCGCTTCGCCCTCTGCCTAATGGCGCTTGCCTCTACCTGCGCGGCCCTGGCCGCGGTGGAGGCGGGCTTCAGGTTCTTTGCACCGCAGGCCACCAAGGTCTCGGTGCCGGTGGTCCTGGATCAGGACCTGATCTACCGCCTGCCGCCAAACGCCTCGGGCACGGACGTCAAGGAGGAATTCGCGGTCAGGATAGAGACCAATTCCGAGGGGCTGCGCGATCGCGACTACCCACCCGCGAAGCCGCTTGGTGTGCGGCGCCGGATCCTGGTGCTCGGCGACTCGATGACCTTTGCGGAGGGCGTGGAGGCGGAGGAGACGTACCCGAAGGTCCTGGAGCGCGCCTTGGCCGAGCGCTATGGCGCCGGTCGCTACGACCAGGAACTCGTGCTCTTCGAGCGCATCGCGCCGATCTATCGTCCGGACCTCGTGCTGCTCGCCTTCTTCGCGGTCAACGACCCCGACGACAACCTCTACGGGGGTGTCTTCCGGCTCGACGGCGGGCGTCTCGTCAGAGTTCCGTTGTCGGAGGCCGCGTCGCCGAAGTACCGCTACTATCTGCGCCAGGCCCGCATCCAGAACTTTCCCGGCTACCGGTTCCTGATCCAACACTCCCACACCATCAACTTCGTCCGGCGCCACTGGGCGCAGTGGGAATTCGTGCGTGAGTTCGGCGCACCAGCCGCGCTCGATCCCGACCGCGAGGAACGCGCCTGGCAGCTGTCGCGAGCGATCCTGACCGAGTGGGCGATGTCGGCCCGCCGGCGCGGGGTCCGTCCGCTGATGCTCCTGATCCCGTCGCCGAGACAGGCGACCGAGGGGCGAGACGCGCTGATCGATGCCCGCACAGAGCGCGTCCTGGGACTCGCGACTGAAATCGGGGTGCCAGCCTTCGACCCTCGGCCGGCCCTCCGGGTTGCCCGCGCTGGCTCGACCGCGCTCTACTACCCCAAGGACGCACACATGACGGCGCAGGGGCATCGAGTGGTTGCCGCCTTCCTCGAGGAGTGCCTCGAAGCTGCGGGCCTGGTTCGTTGAGGCTACGCCGCCGCACTCTCGTTTGACTTGAATCGGCGCTTCTGCCAGAATTTTCGCACCTTTGGGCCGGCCAGATGGGCCTCCTGAGGGCTCAGATACCTGAATGACGACCCCGAAGCGTCCGTTCCACACCGCTTCCGAAGCCGACATCAAGCGCGGCGAGGTTTCCGACGTCTATTTTGCGCGCACGGTCCAGATCCTGATCCACCGCGGCGACAGGAAGCGCGTGAAGGCGGAGGTCTACCTGAAGAGCCTGCCCGAGGACTGGCGGTGGGGCATCCTCGCCGGCCTCGAAGAGGCCGCGGCGCTGCTCGAGGGCGTGGCCGTGGACGTGTTGGCGATGGACGAGGGCACCGTGTTCGAGCCTTACCAGCCGGTGCTCCGCATCGAGGGCACCTACGTCGAATGGGCGCAGTACGAAACGGCCCTGCTCGGCCTCCTCTGCCAGGCGTCGGGGATCGCGACCAAGGCAGCGCGCTGCAAGAAGGCCGCCGGCGATCGGCAGGTGATCTCCTTCGGCGCCCGCCGGATGCACCCGGCGCTCGCGCCGATGATCGAGCGGAACGCGTTCGTCGGTGGCTGCGACGGCGTCGCCGTCACGAAATCCGCGGAGCTGATCGACGCGGACCCGACGGGTACGATCCCGCACTCGCTCGTTCTCATGATCGGCGACACGGTGGAAGCCCTGAAGGCCTTCCATGACGTCATCGACCCGAAGGTTCGCCGCGTCGCCCTCATCGACACGCTGCAGGACGAGAAGTTCGAGGCCATCCGTGTGGCCCAGGCGCTCGGCCGTGACCTCTACGCGGTGCGGCTCGACACCCCATCGTCGCGCCGGGGCGACTTCTATCGGATCATCGAGGAGGTCCGCTGGGAGCTCGGCCTCCGCGGCTTCGGTCACGTGAAGATCCTCGCCTCGGGCGGCATCGACGAGTACGAGATCCTGGCGCTCAACCCGGTCGTCGACGGCTACGGCGTCGGCACCTCGATCGCCAACGCGCCCGTGCTGAACTTCGCGCTCGACATCATGGAGATCGAAGGCCGGCCGATGGCGAAGCGGGGCAAGTGGTCGGGCGCCAAGGACGTCTTCCGCCGGCGCGGGATGCTCGAGACCGTGGTCCTCCCCGCCGGCCAGCGGCCGCCCGAGCCGCACGGCACGTGGGAGCCGCTGCTCAAGCCGCTCGTCACCGCGGGGCGGATCGTCCGCGACCTGCCGCCGCCGCGCACCCTCCGTGAGCACGTGCTGGATCAGCTCATGCGCGTGCCGCTCGAGACGCTGCGGCGACAGGGGCTGCGGAAGGACTTCTGAGGTCGTTGGGCATCCTCGACGACATCCTCAGCGACAAGCGCGTGGAGGTCGCCCGCCGCAAGGCGGAGGCGCCGCGCGCCGCTCTCGAGCGCCGCTGCGCGGGCCTCACGGCGCCGCGGGACTTCGAGGGCGCGCTGCGTCCGGCCCGCGGTGCCGTCCGACTCATCGCCGAGGTGAAGAAGGCGTCGCCGTCGCGCGGCGTGCTGGTACCCGACCTCGATCCGCAGGCCCTCGCCGTGGCGTACGCGGCGGCGGGCGCCCACGCGATCTCGGTGCTCACCGACGAAAAGTACTTCCAGGGGAGCCTCGATCTGCTCGACCGGATTCGCGGGGCCGTGGCAGTGCCGCTGCTCCGCAAGGACTTCACGATCGACGAGTACCAGCTCTGGGAGGCGCGCGCGGCCGGCGCCGACGCGGTGCTCCTGATCGTCGCGATCCTGGAGCCCAGGCACCTCCGCGACCTGGCCGCCGCGGCGAAGGGGCTCGGGCTGGCCGCGCTGGTCGAGTGCCACACCGCCGCCGAGGTGGACGCGGCGCTCGCGGCGGGCAGCCGCATTATCGGCATCAACAATCGCGATCTCCACACCTTCGAAACACGGATCGAGACGACGCTCGAGCTCCTACCGCTCGTCCCGCCGGGGCCAATCCTAGTGTCCGAGAGCGGCTTCGTGGACCCAGCCCAGGTCCGGCGGGTCGTCGAGGCCGGGGCCCACGCGATCCTCGTCGGCGAGGGACTCGTCACGGCCGGCGACGTCGGCGCCAGGATCCGGGAGCTGACGCTCCAGGGCGAGCGCGTCGATTCGCCGACTGCGAGCGCTGCGGCGCCCCCGACGGCACAGTTCAATGGTTAGGGTGAAGATCTGCGGGATCACAAGCCTCGAGGACGCGATGACGGCCGTCGAAGCGGGCGCCGACGCGCTCGGGTTCATCTTCGTCGAAAAGACGCCGCGCTTCGTGACGCCTGAGCGGGTCGCGCCGATCGTTCAAAAGCTCCCGCCGTTCGTGACGCCGGTCGGCGTCTTCTGGGACCACCCCGCAGGCCACGTCAAGGCGGTCGCGGAGGCGTGCGGGCTCCGGGCGCTCCAGTTCCACGGTGACGAGCGGCCCGAGGATCTCGGTGGCTACACGCTCCCGGTGATCAAGACGATCAAGCTCGCGCCGCCGTCGGGCGAGCTCGGGGGGCGCCCGCCGTGGACGCCGACCGTGACCTTTCTGCCCTACCGCACGTGCGCGGCCGCGCTCCTGCTCGACAGCGCCGCACGCTGGAGCGAGGGCGAGCCCCGCCAGCCGATCGAGTGGACGGTCGCGCGCGAGCTGGGCGGCCAGCAGTGGCGGATCATCCTCTCGGCCGGCCTCACGCCCGAGAACGTCGGCCGTGCCGTCGCCACCGCGCGCCCGTACGCCGTCGACGTCAACTCCGGCGTCGAGGCCGAGCCCGGGCGCAAGGATCCGGACAAGGTGTGGCGGTTCGTCGCCGAGGCGAAGGGGACCCGATGACCACGCTCCCCGACGCGCAGGGTCACTTCGGGCGCTTCGGTGGACGGTTCGTCCCCGAGACGCTCATGGCCCCGCTCCACGAGCTCGAGCGCGCCTACCGGGCGGCCGGGCGTGACCCGAAGTTCCAGTGGCGGCTTGCCGGGCTCCTCGCCGACTACGCGGGCCGGCCCACGCCCTTGTACTTCGCGCGGCGGCTCACCGAGCATTGCGGCGGCGCGCGGATCTACCTCAAGCGCGAGGACCTCTGTCACACGGGCGCTCACAAGATCAACAACGTGCTCGGCCAGGCGCTCCTGGCGAGGCGCATGAAGAAGCCCCGCGTGATCGCCGAGACCGGTGCGGGCCAGCACGGAGTCGCGACGGCGACGGCCGCGGCGCTCCTCGGGCTCGAGTGCGAGGTGTACATGGGCGCCGAGGACGTCGAGCGCCAGGCGCTCAACGTCTTTCGGATGCGGCTCCTCGGCGCGCGCGTCATCCCCGTCGAGGCGGGGAGCCGCACGCTGAAGGACGCGATCAACGAGGCGCTGCGGGACTGGGTCACGAACGTGCGGACGACGTACTATCTCCTCGGCTCGGCGCTCGGCCCGCACCCGTACCCCATGATGGTCCGCGACTTCCACGCGGTGATCGGCCGGGAGACGCGGCGCCAGGCTCGGACGACGCTCGGGCGGCTCCCGGATGTGCTCGTCGCGTGCGTCGGCGGCGGCTCGAACGCGATCGGGCTCTTCCACCCGTTCATCGGCGACCGGCGTGTCCGGATCATCGGCGTCGAGCCGGGCGGCGAGGGGATCGCGACGGGCCGTCACGGCGCCTCGATGACGGCGGGCACGGTCGGCGTCCTTCACGGCTGCATGAGCTACCTGCTCCAAGACGACGACGGGCAGATCGCCACCGCGCACTCGATCTCGGCAGGGCTCGACTACCCGGGCGTCGGGCCCGAGCACGCGTACTATCGCGACGCCGGCCGGTTCGAGTTCGTCTCGATCACGGACGAGGAGGCGCTCGAGGGGTTCCAGGCGCTGACCCGCCTGGAAGGCATCATGCCCGCGCTCGAAACGGCTCACGCCGTGGCCCACGCCATGCACCTGGCGAAGACGCTCCCCGGGTCGAAGGCGATCGTCGTCGGGCTCTCGGGCCGCGGCGACAAGGACGTCCACGTCGTGGCGAAGGCGCTCGGGCGGGAGGTCAAGTGAGCCGGCTCGCGACGACCTTCGACGAGCTTCGCGCGCGTGGCGAGCGCGCCCTGGTGGCCTACTTCACCGCCGGCGATCCCTCGCTCGCGGAGACGCAGCGGCTCGTGCTGGAGGCGGCGGCGCGCGGCGCTGACGTCATCGAGCTCGGCGTGCCCTTCTCGGACCCCATCGCCGACGGCCCGGTCATCCAGCGCGCGGCGATGCGCGCCCGCGAGCGGGGGACGTCCGTGGCGCGGGTGCTCGAGACGGTCGCCACGCTGCGGGCGGAGACGCCCGTGCCGGTCGTGCTCCTCACGTACTACAACCCCGTCCTCGCCTTCGGCCTCAAGGCGTTCGCGCGGACGGCGGCCGACGCGGGCGCGGACGGCGTGATCGTCGCCGACCTGCCCCTCGAAGAGGCAGGTCCGTTCTCAGCTGAGGCCGAGGCGGCGGGGCTCGACCTCGTCCACCTCGTGGCGCCGACCTCCACGCCCGGGCGTGTGCGCCTCATAGCCCGCCGGAGCCGCGGCTTCATCTACGTGGTCTCACTGACAGGCGTCACGGGCGAGCGGCGGGAGCTGCCGCGCGACCTCGAGGCGCAGATCCGCACGCTCAGGCGTCTGACGACGAAGCCCGTCTGCGTCGGGTTCGGCATCGGCCACCCCGACCAGGTGGCGGCGGTGGGCCGGCTGGCGGACGGCGTGATCGTCGGCTCTGCCATCGTCCGCCTGATCGAGGAGCGCGCGGGCACCCCGACCCTGGTCAAGGATGTGGGCGAATTCATCGCCTCGCTGAAGGCACCGCTAAGGGTAAGGTTATGATTACTTGTTCGAACGCCGGCTTTGCCGGCGTAACCGAACGGGGGGAGGTTCGGAAGGGGGGCGGAGCCCCCCTCCGAAGGGAATGGGGGGCGCAGCCCCCCTTCGAAGGAGGATGGGGGGCGTAGCCCCCCTCCGAGGATTATGGCGTGGTTTCGACGCAAGACCGACGGGTCCGAGGGCCAGGCGAGCCGCGTCCACATCGCCGAGGGGCTGTGGATCAAGTGCGACTCCTGCAAGGAGATCGTGTACCGCGCCGAGGTGGAACGCGCGGGGCGCGTCTGCCCGAAGTGCCACTATCCCTTTCGTGTCTCCGCGCGCGAGCGCATCGCGCTCCTGGCCGATCCCAACACCTTCGAGGAGCGCGACACCAACCTCGAGTCCACGGATCCGCTCGGCTTCAGGGACACCAAGCGGTACCGTGACCGAGTCCGCGCCGCCATCGAGAAGACGAAGACCGACGAAGCGGTCGTCACCGGGGTGGCGCGTATCGGCGGCCTGCCCGTCGTGCTGTGCGTGTTCGAGTTCGGGTTCCTGGGCGGTAGCATGGGATCGGTCGTCGGCGAGAAGCTCACGCGCGCGATCGAGCTCGCCATCGACAAGCAGCTGCCGGTCGTCATCGTCTCCGCGTCAGGCGGCGCCCGCATGCAGGAGGGGATCCTCTCGCTCATGCAGATGGCCAAGACCGCCGCGGCGCTGGAGCGCCTGGCCGAGCGTCGGCTCCCGTACATCTCGGTCCTGACCGATCCGACGACGGGCGGCGTCACGGCGAGCTTCGCCATGCTCGGCGACGTTATCATTGCCGAGCCGCGCGCGCTGATCGGCTTCGCCGGACCGCGCGTGATCGCCGAGACGATCCGCCAGCCCCTGCCCGAAGGGTTCCAGCGCTCGGAGTTCCTGCTCGAGCACGGGCAGATCGACTTCATCGTCGACCGGTATCTGCTCAAGGAGACCCTGCGCCGCATCCTTGCGTTCTTCGCCGGCGAGCCGCCCCGGTCCGGTTAGTGTCAGCCTGGGACGTCATGGGAACGATCCCCGCACGCGGGGTCGCCGCCGACGGGCACGCGCGCCAGGGGTCGCGGGACCACGCGGCACGCGTCCGCTGCCCGGTTGCGGCTGGGCTCCGCTTGGGGCCCGGGGTCCGCTGCCAGTTGGCGGGCCGCCGAGGCCCCCTTCGATGAGCGGGTGACGTACGCCGAGGCGGTCGCCCGCCTGCTCGCCCTGCGTGGCGGCGAGCACGCGGGGATGCGCCCGGGGCTCGAGCGGATCGAAGGGCTGCTCGCGGCGCTGGGCCATCCCGAGCGCCGCTACCGGCTCGTCCAGGTCGGCGGCACGAACGGCAAGGGCTCGGTGGCTGCGATGCTGGCGGCGATCCTCAAGGCGGCCGGCCACCGCGTCGGTCTCTACACCTCGCCCCACCTCGTCTCGTTCCGCGAGCGCATCCGCGTGAACGGCGAGGCCATCTCCGAGGACGACGTGGTCGACGGTGTCGAGGCGCTCGGCACGCTGGTGGCGCGCCTGGACGCCACGATGTTCGAGACGGCGACTGCGCTCGCGCTCGATCACTTCGCGCGCGAGGCGGTGGACGTCGCGGTCCTGGAAGTCGGGCTCGGCGGCCGGCTCGACGCGACGACCGTCGGCGTCCCCGCCGTCACCGTCGTCACGCGCATCGACCTCGACCACCAGGCGGTGCTCGGGACGACGCTCCGCGAGATCGCCGCCGAGAAAGCGGCGATCATCCGCGCGGGTGTCGCCGTCGCAGCGTCGCAGGCGCCCGAGGCGACCGCAGTGCTGGTCCGGCGCGCGACCGAGGTCGGCGTCCCGCTGCTGCTCTCGGGGCGCGATCTGTCCGTCACGGTCGAGCACCGTGGTCTCGACGGGCAGCTGATCGGCTGCGCCGCTCCCGGCTGGTCCATCGCCCGTCTGCGGCTCGGCATGCTCGGGAGCTACCAGCCCGAGAACGCTCTGCTCGCCGTGGCCGCGGCCCGTCAGCTCGGCGTCGGCGATGCGGCGATCGGCGACGGGCTCGGGCGCGCGCGGTGGCCGGGGCGCTTCCAGGTCCTCGCGCGCGCCGGCGGATGGCTCGTGCTCGACGGCGCCCACAACCCCGGCGGCGCCCGGGCGCTCGCCGCCTCCCTGCGCGACTTTTTCGGCGACGCCCCTGTCACGTTCGTGGTGGGGATCCTCCGTGACAAGGACGCGCGCGCGATACTCGCCGAGCTGGCGCCGCTCGCGCGCCGTCTCATCCTGACCGCGTCGTCGAACCCACGCGCGGCGGATCCAGCGGCGCTGCGTGCGGTGCTCCCGGGGTCCGTGCCGCGCGCCGAGATCGTCTCGTCCCCGGTCGAGGCGCTCGCGATGGCGGCCCGTCCGCCGTCGGCCCCGATCATTTGCGTCGCCGGCTCACTCTCCCTCGTCGGCGACGTCCTCAGGCACCTCGCCGGGAGCGATACGCCTTGCTCTGTCGAAAAGGGGGCTGATAGCGTAGAGTCCCTTTTCTGACGAGGACGTTCGGGCCACCCATGCGAAGGCTCCCCGCGACCGCATTCTTCCTGGCTGGCGCCCTTCTGGCCGGCCCCGTCGCCTCGGCCGCCCAGGCGCCCGGCCCGGTGACTGTGAGGACAGCCGGCGGTGTCACGGTCGTGGCGGACCGGATCGAGCAGGTCGCCCCCGACAACCTCGTCGTCGCGACCGGCAACGTGGAGCTCACGCGCGGGACGGCGCGCCTCTTGGCCGACCGCGTGGAGCTCAACCGCGAGACCGGCGACGCGGTCGCGCAAGGGCGCGTCATCTTCTACGACGGCGACGACCAGTTGACGGGCGACCGCGTCGAGTACAACGTCAACACCGGCACCGGCGTCGTCTACCGCGGCCGGATCCGCGTGGCGCCCTTCTACCGGATCGGGGGCGAGCGCCTGGAGCGCGTGGGGGAGAAGGTCTACCGCGTGCGCCGCGGGATCTTCACGACGTGCGAGGACGACGGGTCGCCCCCGTGGTCCTTCCGCTTCGGCTCGGGCACCGCGGATCTCGACGAACTGGTCTACGGGACGAACGCCTCCTTCTGGGCCAAGGACGTCCCGCTGATCCCGTTTTTCCCGTTCTTCGCTGCGGCGCTCCGGCGCGAGCGCCAGACCGGCTTCCTGCCGCCGGTGTTCGGAACGTCGAGCCGGCGCGGGTTCTTCACGGAGATCCCGTTTTTCTGGGCGATCTCGGATAACCAGGATGCCTCGCTCGGGTTCGACTATTTCGCGCGCCGCGGCGTCGGCGGCTCGGCGGACTACCGCTACATCCTGTCCGAGCGGCAGCGCGGCTCCGTCGGGGGCTTCTGGGTGCACGAGAGCATGCAGGACAACGACGACCGGGGCTGGGGACGGCTCCGGCACGACTGGCAGATCGCGCCCGGGCTCCAGTTCCGCGCGGACCTCTCCGGCGTGTCCGACGACGGCGTGCTTCGGCTCTACGAGGACTCGCTCCAAGCGCGCGCGGCGCAGCGGGCCGAGTCGAACGTGTCTCTCACGCGGACTTTGCAGAACTGGAACTTCTTGGGCCGCGTCTCCGTCTACCAGGACCTCACGACACCGGAGCCGGTCGAGCTCCAGCGGCTGCCCGAAGTGTCGATCCAGGGCGTGCGGCAGCCGCTCCCGGGGCTCCCCGGCGTCCTCTACCAGGTCGACGCGAGCGCCACGCACTTCTTTCGCGAGCTCGGCTCGGACGGCACACGGGCCGACCTGCGGCCGCGGCTGTCGCGGCCGATCCCCCTCGCGGGCTACGCCACCGTGACGCCGTTCGCCGGCGGGCGCGTGACCGCCTACGACCGGACGGTCACGAGCACCGGCTTCAAGCAGGGCGTCTTCATCGAGCACACCGACGACCGGGAGCGCGTCCGCCAGCTCGCCGAGTTCGGCTCCGACCTGGAGAGCCGTGCCGCGCGCGTCTACCAGCTCCGCGGCGCGGGCGGCCTCGACGCGCTCCTGCACACCATCGAGCCGCGCGTGCACTACATCCGCGTGCTCGGCAAGAATTTCTACAGCCTGCCGATCTGGACCGAGCGCATCGACAACGTCCCCGAGGCGAGCTGGCTCGAGTACTCGATCACGAACCGGGTGCGCGGGCGGACGGTGAGCCCCGAGGGGACGGAGGCCGTGCGCCAGGAGCTTCTTCGCTTCACCGCGGCGCACGCGTACGACATCGAAGGCAAGCGCTGGGGCAACCTCGCGGGCGACCTCAGCATCCAGCCGACGAAGGTGCTTCGCTTCCGGGGCGATGTGAGTTACAACGTCGAGCATGGGATCTTCCAGGCGGGGACCACGGACGTGGAGGTGACGCTGCCTTTCGCGACGGCCAACGTCGGGACGCGCTTCGACCGCCGGGTGCCGTTCGTCCCGGACTGGGTCGAGATCCCGGGCACCTACAACCCGGGCCTGGCGATTCCCGAACGGGCCAGCGTGAACTTCCTCCAGGGAGGCGTCACCTCGGAGGTCCGGCGGAACCTCATCCTTCGCGCCAGCACGAACTACGACGCGCGTACGGACACCTTCGTCGAGAGCCGCTTCGGCGTCGACCTCAAGTTCCAGTGCTGGGCGCTCGTGCTCGAATACATCAACCGGAGCCCCGAGTTCGGCGGCAAGACTGCCGACAACGAGTTCCGCTTCACGCTCAACCTGCTCGGCGTGGGCGGCGTGCTGTCGACGCGCCTCGGGGCGAGCGAGTCGGGGGCCCGCCTGAAATGATCCCGTTCGTCGACCTGAGCCGCCAGCACGCGGCGCTCCGCACGGAGCTCCTCGCCGCGATGGCGCGCGTGCTCGACTCCGGCCAGTTCGTCCTGGGCGGCGAGGGGCGGGCGCTCGAGGAGGAGCTCGCCGCCACGTGCGGCGTCCGCCACGCAGTCGGCGTCGCGTCGGGCACCGACGCGCTCCGTCTGGCGCTTACGGCCCTCGGCGTCGGGCCGGGCGACGAGGTCCTGACGCCCGCGTTCTCCTTCGTCGCCTCGGCCTCGACCATCGTGATGACGGGCGCCACGCCCGTCTTCGTCGACATCGATCCCGAGACCTACGCGCTCGACGTCGCCGCGGTCGCCCGCGCCGTCACGCCGCGGACGCGCGCGATCATCCCTGTGCACCTCTACGGCCACCCGGCGCCGATGGACGCGCTCGCGGCCCTCGCGCGGCGGCACGGGCTCGCCATCGTCGAGGACGCGGCGCAGTCCATCGGTGCGACGTGGGCGGGGAAACCAGTTGGGAACTGGGGAGACGCGGCGTGCGTCTCCTTCTATCCGACGAAGAACATCGGCGCGTGCGGCGACGGGGGGATGGTGCTCACCGGGCGCGACGACGTCGCGGAGCGCGTGCGCCGCCTCAGGCACCACGGCGAGAGCGGCCGCTACCGCCACGTGGAGCTCGGCTACACGAGCCGGCTCGACGAGCTCCAGGCGGCAGTCCTGCGCGTCAAGCTCAAGCGGCTTTCCGAGTGGACGGAGCGCCGGCGGCGGCTCGCGGCGCTGTACCGCGAGCGCCTCGCCGGCCTACCGCTCTCGCTCCCGGTGGAGCGGCGAGAGGCGCGGCACGTCTACCATCTCTTCACGGTCCGCCACGCGCAGCGCGACGCCTTCGCGAAAGCCCTCGCCGACCTCGGCGTGGGGACGGCGGTGCACTACCCGCTCGCCGTGCCGAACCAGCCCCTGTTCGGCGGGGACGAGCGCCGGTTCCCCGAGGCGTGGCGAGCCGCGCGCGAGGTGCTGTCCCTGCCGTGCTTCGCGGAGCTGACCGACGACGAAGTCGAGGGCGTGGCCGTGGCCGTGCGACAGGCGTGCGACCGCCTATGACAACCGCGGACGCGCTGAAGCGGCGACTCGCGGCGACACCCACCGTGGGGGTCATCGGGCTGGGGTACGTGGGCCTGCCACTGGCCGTGGCGTTCGCCGACTCCGGCGCGACGGTGATCGGCCTGGACGTGGATCCCGCGCGCGTGGCCAGGGTCCGCGCGGGCGAGAGCTTCATCGAGGACGTGTCGACCGAGACGCTCGGTCGCCTGGTGGCAGCCGAGCGCCTCACCGCCACCGACGACATCGCCGCCTTCAAGGACGCGGATGCCATCGTCATCTGCGTCCCCACGCCTCTCGGCAAGTCGAAGGAGCCCGACATCTCGTACATCGTGAGCGCCGCCGACGCGGTCGCCGGGGTCATTCGCCGCGGACAGCTCGTCGTGCTCGAGTCGACGACCTACCCCGGCACGACCCAGGACATCCTCCTGCCGCGCTTCGAGGCCCGAGGGCTCAAGGCTGGCGAGGACTTCTTCCTCGCGTTCTCGCCCGAGCGCATCGACCCGGGGAACCGCCGCTACACCCTGCGGGAGATCCCCAAGGTGGTCGGCGGCCTCACGCCGGCGTGCCGGGAGCTGGCGACGGCGCTCTACGCGCGCGTCACCCGGCAGATCGTCCCGGTGTCCGCGCCGCAGACGGCCGAGATGGTCAAGCTCTTCGAGAACACGTTCCGCTCCGTCAACATCGCCCTGGTGAACGAGTTCGCGATCATGTGCCGCCGCCTCGGCATCTCCGTGTGGGAGGTGATCGACGCCGCCGCCACGAAGCCGTTCGGCTTCATGCCCTTCTACCCCGGGCCCGGGCTCGGGGGTCACTGTTTGCCAAGCGATCCCCACTACCTCTCGTGGAGGGTGCGCCTCGAGGGCTACGAGCCGCGCTTCATCGCGTTCGCCGACGAGATCAACCGGCAGATGCCGGCGTACGTCGTGCAGCTCGTCGCCGATGCGTTCAACGACCGTGGCCGCGCCGTCCGCGGTGCACGCGTCCTCGTCCTCGGCGTGGCCTACAAGCCGAACGTCGCCGACACGCGCGACTCGCCGGCGATCGAGATCATCCAGACGCTGCTCGCGAAGGGCGCCCGCGTCGCCTACCACGACCCACTCGTGCCGTCGCTCACGCTCGACCGCACGACGCTCGAGTCGATCGCCTGGCGCGACGCCGACCTGGCCGGGCGCGACCTCGTGCTGATCCTCACGGGGCACCGCGGGTACGACTGGGGGGCGATCGTGCGGGAGGCGCGCCTCGTGGTCGACACCCGCAACGCGACGGCGGACGTGCCGCCCGCCCCCCACGTCATCCGACTCTAGATCATCGAAGGGGGCCTCGACGGCCCCCTCCGAGCCACCCCCAGGATCGATTGCGCGGGCAAAGCCCGCGCTCGAACGGCGGCAAAGTCGGCGCTCGAACGTCGATCGGTGCTCCGATTGGGTCGGCGGAGCGGGCGCATTCGGGCCGATGGCGAGGCCGCCGCGGGTGATCGGTGGGGGGTGTCGGGGTGGAGCGGCGGCGCTCCCCCCGACGTTGACGTAGAATGACGTCGTGAGAAGCCGGGTCGCGATCCGCTCGTCCTCAGGGCGCCGTTCACGGTAGTTCTGACATGAGCGGCGCCGTCCGTGTGCGCTTCGCGCCGAGCCCGACGGGACACCTCCACGTCGGGGGCGCGCGCACCGCGCTGTTCAACTGGCTCTACGCGCGCCACCACCGCGGGACCTTCATCCTCCGGATCGAGGACACCGACCGTTCGCGCTCGACCGACGAGAACATCACCGCGATCCTCGAGGCCCTCGAGTGGCTCGGCCTCGACTGGGACGAGGGGCCGCCGACGCCGGGCTACCGCCAGACCGAGCGGCTTCCGATCTACCGTGACCACGCCGAGCGACTGCGCGCCACGGGCCGCGCCTACTACTGCGACTGCCCTCCCGAGCTCCTGGAGCGCGAGCGGCGGGCCGCCCAGGCGCGCAAGGAGACTTTCCGCTACTCGGGGCGGTGCCGCGACCGCGGCCTGGATACCGGGGCGCTCCGCCTCAGGATCCCGGACGCGGGCACGACGGTCGTGAACGACCTGATCCACGGCCCGGTCACGTTCGACCACGGTGGGCTCGACGACTGGATCCTCGTCCGCACGGACGGCACGCCCACGTACAACTTCTGCGTCGTCGTGGACGACGTCACGATGCGGATCACGCACGTGATTCGCGGCAACGACCACCTGCCGAACACGCCGAAGCAGATCCTCTGCTACGAAGCGCTCGGCTACCCGGTCCCCGAGATGGCGCACGTGTCGATGATCCTGGGGCCGGACCGGAGCCGGCTCTCCAAGCGCCACGGCGCGACCTCCGTCCAGGCGTTCCGCGACGCCGGCATTCCGGCCGACGCCATGGTCAACTACCTGGCCCGGCTCGGCTGGTCCCACGGGGACCAGGAGATCTTCACGCGGGAGGAGCTGATCGAGCTCTTCGACATCAAAGATGTCGCCTCCTCCGGCGCCGTCTTCGACCACGCGAAGCTCGAATGGCTCTCGCACCAGCACATCAAGCGGATGGACGCGTCGCGCCTCGCCGAGTTGGTCCTTCCGTTCTTCCCGGCCGTCGGGCTCGAGCCTCCTCGGGACCACGCCTACGTCGCGCGAGCCCTGGAGACGCTCAAGGAGCGAGGAAAGACGTTTCGCGAGCTGCTCCAGGTCGGTAGCTTCTACTTCGAGCGCCCCAGTGGCTACGCGCCCGAGGCCGCGAAGATGTACTTCACGGAGGCTGGCGCCGCCCGGCTCGCGGCGATCAGCCGGCGGCTCGAGACGCTGCCCAGCGTCACCCCCGAAGCGCTGGAGAGCCTGTACCGTGAGCTGGGCGAGGAGCTCGGGCTCAAGCTCGTCGATCTGGCCCAGCTCACGCGTCTGGCGCTGACCGGGGGCACGGCGTCGCCGCCGCTCTTCGAGGTCCTCGCCGTCCTCGGGCGCGAGGAGGCGCTCGCACGCCTGCGCGCGGCCCAGGCCTGGATCGCTACGACGGCGCGCCCGTGAGACTCCTGCTGGCACGGCACGGTGAATCGGAATGGAACCGGGTGAGGCGCTTCCAGGGCGCCAACGACGTCGGGCTCTCCGACGTCGGGCGCGCCCAGGCCGAGGCGCTGGGCTGCGCGGTCAAGCGCGGCTATCGGGTGGCCGTGGCCTACGTGAGCCCGATGCGCCGCGCGCTGGAGACGGCCGAGCTGGCGCTCGCGGGGACCACGATCCCGCGAGTACCGCTGCCGGACCTCCGCGAGCTCTCGCTCGGCGAGTGGGAGGGACGCACGGTGGACGAGGTCCGCGCCCTCGAGGGGGATCCGTATCACGCGTGGGTCCGCGCCCCGCTCGACTGCCCGCCGCCCGGCGGCGAAGCGCTGCCGGAGGTCTGCGCCCGGGTGCGGCGCGCCATCGACCGGATCGGCGCGCGCCATCGACACGACGACGACGTGCTGGTCGTCGCGCACGGCGGCGTGATCAGCGTTTATCTCTGCCACCTGCTGGGCGTCTCGTTCAACGCGCTCTGGCGGCTCCGCATCGACAACGGCTCGCTGACGATCGCGAAGCCTCCGCGCCTCGTGTGCGTCAACGACACCGCCCATCTTCCGCCGAGCCCGCGGTCCATGTGGTTCGATACCTCGGGGGTGGGGGACGCCCCTCGCTCAGAAAACCCCACTTCGCTCTGGGCGCCCCCCACCCCCGACGGGGATCTCGCATCGTGACGGTCCTGCTCGCGCTATTCGGCGGGATGGCGCTCCTGCTCTACGGGATCCGCCTGAGCGGCGAGGCGCTCCAGCGGGCGCTCGGCGGGCGCCTGCGGAGCCTCTTGACCGGGCTGTCGCGCAACCGGATCCTCGCCGTCGTCTCGGGCGCGGCGATCACCGCGATCATCCAGTCGTCGGCGGCCACGACGCTCATGCTGATCGGCTTCGTCGCCGCGGGCCTCATGACTTTCCGCCAGACGCTCGGCGTGATCCTGGGCGCCGACATCGGCACGACGTTCACGGTGCAGCTGATCGCCTTCCGCGTCACCGACGCCGCGCCGCTGTTGATCGGCCTCGGCTTCACGACCACGTTCGTCGCGCGGCGCCGAGTCCTGAAGGACGTCGGGCAAGCCCTCCTCGGGCTCGGCCTCCTCTTCCTGGGGCTCAAGCTCATCCTCGACAACGCTGGGACGCTCAAGGCGAGCCCGCTCGCGGTGGACCTCCTCGACGCGGTCGCGAACAACCCTGTGGTCGGCGTCCTCGCCGGCGCGGTGTTCAGCGCGCTGGTCACGTCATCGGCCGCGACGCTCGGCCTCACGCTCGCCTTCGCCCACCAGGGGCTGCTGAGCCTTCTCGGCGCCGTGGCGGTCGTGCTCGGCGCGAACATCGGCACGTGCGTCACTGCGCTCACGGCGTCGATCGGCGCGAGCGCCGAGGCCAAGCGCGTGGCCGTCGCCCACATCGCCTTCAAGATCCTCGGCGTCGTGCTCGTGTTCCCGTTCATCGGCCCGTTCACCGACGTGGTGGCGCGCACGGCCGCCGACCCGGCGCGCCAGATCGCCAACGCGCACACGCTCTTCAACATCGGCATCAGCCTCGCGTTCCTGCCGTTCACGCCCTGGGCATCGCGCGCCGTCGAATCGCTCGTGCCGGACGCCCCGGAGGGCGACAGCCCGTTCCGCGCCCGCTACCTGGACGAGCGGGCGCTCGAAACGCCGGCCCTCGCGCTCGGCCAGGCGACCCGCGAGGCCCTGCGGATGGCCGACGTGGTGCAGGCGATGCTCCGCGACGTGCCGGTGGTCTTCGCGAGCGACTACCAGGAGCTCCTGGAAGACGTCTCGCGGCGTGACGACCAGGTCGACTTCCTCGAGCGGGAGATCAAGCTCTTCCTCACCCGGCTCGGCCGCGAGGCCATGGGCCCGGACTTCTCGCGCAAAGAGATCGCGCTGATCTCCTTCATCGGGAATCTCGAGAACATCGGCGACATCATCGACAAGAACCTGATGGAGCTCGCGCGGAAGAAGCTCTACCAGGGACGACGGTTCTCCGACGCGGGCTGGGTGGAGATCCAGGAGTTCCACGCGATCGTCGGGAAGAACCTCGAGCGGGCCATCGCCGCCTTCGCCGCGAACGACCGCGGACTGGCGCAGGAGATCCTCGACCAGCGCCCGATGATCCGGCAGCGCGAGCGCGACCTGCGCGAGTCGCACCTCGATCGGCTGCGGGCGGGCCTCGCCGAGTCCATCGAGACGTCGGAGATCCACCTCGACATCCTGACGAACCTGAAGCGCGTCAGCTCGCATGTCTCGGCGCTCGCGATCTCGATCCTTGAGGAGGTCTGAGATGAAGAAGATCGAGGCTATCATCAAGCCGTTCAAGCTGGACGACGTGAAAGAGGCCCTGACGGAGCTCGGCGTCGTCGGCATGACGGTGACCGAGGTGCGCGGGTTCGGCCGGCAGAAGGGCCACACCGAGCTCTACCGCGGCTCCGAGTACACGGTGGACTTCCTTCCCAAGGTGAAGATCGAAGTCGTCGTCGCGGACAGCATGGTGGACAAGATCGTCTCGACGATCGTCGGCGCCGCGAAGACGGGCTCCATCGGCGACGGCAAGGTGTTCGTGCTCCCGATCAACGAGTCGATCCGCATCCGGACCGGAGAGACGGGCGAGTCGGCCGTCTGAGCCCCACGCAGCGGGACTTCCGCCGGATCGGGTTCGCCGACCCGGCCGCCGCCCTGGCGAACTTCGAGAGCCTCGCGCCGACGCCGCGGGACGCGGAGCTCCTGGCTCCGATCGCCCCGCGGCTCACCGCCGCGCTCGCCGCCGCGCCCGACCCCGACATGGCGCTCAACAACCTCGAGCGCTACGCGGCCGTGGTCAACCGATCCGTCCTCTACGCGACGCTCGCCCAGCACCCGGGCGCGCTGCCCCTGCTCGTCCGCGTCTTCGGCTCGAGTCAGTTCCTTGCCGACGCGCTCCGCCGCCGGCCGCAGGCCCTCGCCTGGCTCCTCGAGCCACGGACGATGCGGGTCTGGCTTCCCGAGGATCTCGCGGCCGATCTCGCCCAGGCGCTCGGCCCCTTCGAGACGCGCGAGGCGCGGATGAAGGGGCTGCGCCGCTTCAAGTACCGCCACCTCCTCCGCATCGGCGCCCGGGACCTCCTGGGCGACGCCGACCTCGACGTGACGACCGAGGAGCTGGCGCACCTCGCCGACGTGTGCCTCGCCGAGGCGCTCGCGTTTGCGGAGGCGGCGGCGCGCGTCGAGTACGGCGCGCCGCTCGGCGCGTCCGGGACTGAGACCGGCGTGGCCGTCATCGCGATGGGAAAGCTCGGTGGCGAGGAGCTGAATTACTCGTCTGACATCGACCTCATGTTCGCCTATGGGGCCGACGGCGAGACGGCCGGCGGACGGAGCGGGCGTGTCGAGAACGGCGAGTACTTCGCGCGTGTCTGCCGCGAGGTCGTGGCCTTCCTCGAGGGGGTCACCGACGAGGGCTACGCCTTCCGCGTGGACCTGCGCCTCCGGCCGGAGGGGCGAACGGGCCCCGTCGTCCTCTCGCTCGCGGGGTACCGCGCCTACTACCGGGACCGCGCCGAGCTCTGGGAGCGTCAGGCGCTCATCAAGGCGCGCGTCGCGGCCGGCGACCTCCGCGTGGGGGCGTGCTTCATGGCCGAGGCGCGCGAGGTCGTGTACCGGCCGGGCATCGACACGCGGATCGTCCCGGCGATCCGCGCGATGAAGGCGCAGATCGACCGGACGCTCGGGGCGAAGGGCGACGCGGCGACGAACGTCAAGCTCGGCCGTGGCGGGATCCGCGAGATCGAGTTCCTCGTCCAGGCGCTCCAGCTCCTCTATGGCGGCGACGACTCCTGGCTGCGCGAGCGCAACACGCTGAAGATGATCTTTCGGCTGTCCGAGCGCGGGTACCTGGCGCCCGACCTCGGCCGGATGCTGTCGGAGGCGTACGCGCACCTGCGCACCGTGGAGCACCGGCTGCAGATCCTCCACGAGTTCCAGACCCACACGCTGCCCTCGTCGCCGCTCGAGCTCGGCCGGCTCGCCCGACGCGTCGGCATCGCCGGGCCGCCAGCGCAGGCGGCGCGCGCGTTCCGGGCGCGCCACCGGCGGATCACCACCACCGTGCACCGCGCGTTTCGCGCCTTCTTCGCCGAGCGCGTCGGGTCCCCCGGCAAGCGCCTCCGATTGCCCAGCGTCATGGCGCTCGGCGCGACCGGCTTCGTCGACCCCGAGCGTGCGCGCCACAACCTCGCGCTCATCCTCGAGGGGCGTCCGCTCGTGCCGTACGCGGGCCGGCTCCGCGCGGCGCTCGAGCGCCTCTGCTCGATGCTCCTCGATGCGCTCTGGAAGAGCCCCAACCCCGACGAGGCGCTTCACCAGTTCGAGCGCTTCCTCTCGGCGGCGGGCCCGCGCGCCGGGCTCGTCGAGCTGCTCGCGGGGAGCCCCGAGCTCCTCACCGGGCTCGTCCGCGTGTGCGCGGGCGGCGATCTCCTGACGCAGCTCCTGATCGCCCAGCCCGAGCTCCTCGCCTTGCTCGCGGTGCCCGAGCGGCTCCTCCGACCCAAGGCAAAGCGGGCGCACCGCGCCGTCGTGGCCCAGGTCTTCGCCCCTCTACTCGGACCCGGCGAGCGGCGGGACCTGCTGCGCCGGCTCAAGCAGTCGGAGGAGCTCACGATCGTGTGGCGTTACCTCCTCGGGGTGACGACGATCGAGGGCTACTCGCGCGAGATGACGGCGCTCGCCGAGGCCGTGCTGGCGGCGGGTTGGCTCCTGACGCTCGAGCCGCTCGTCGCGCGCTACGGTGTCCCGCGCGACGCGCACGGGCGGTTCATCCCCGCGGTCGTCGTGGGGCTCGGCAAGCTCGGCGGCCGCGAGCTCTGCACGGGCTCGGACCTCGATCTCTTCGTGACGACGGGGGACGAGGGACGAACGGACGGTGGCGATCCGATCGATGCCTCGTGGTTCTACAGCCTCGCCGTCGAGCGCCTGGCCGGCACGCTCGGTGACATCACGGCCGCCGGCGTCGCGTTCCCGGTGGACCTCCGGCTCCGGCCCGGCAGCAAGGGAAGCGGCTTCGCCTCGAGCGTCGCCGCCCTCGAACGCTACTATGAGGAGTACGGCGACCTCTGGGAGCGGCAGTCGCTCACGCGCGCGCGGCTCCTCACGGGGGACCGTCGGCTCGCGCGTCGCGTGCGCGCCGCGCTGCGCGAGATCGTGTACGGGACGGCATTGCCGCGCGCGCAGCTGAAGGAGATCGCCGAGGTGCGCACGCGCATGGAGGTCGAGCTGGGCAAGGAAACGCGCGGACGCTGGCACGTCAAGTACGGGCGGGGCGGGCTCGTCGACGTCGAGTTCCTGACGCAGGCGCTTCAGCTCGTCCACGGCAGGCACCACGTCGAGGCGCGCACCCCGGCCACGGTGCAGGCACTCCGCGGGCTCGCGCGCGCGGGCGCGCTCACGCCGGAGACGGCAGCGCAGCTCGCCGACCACTACCGCTTCCTCCGCCGCGTGTCCGCGGCCCTGCGCCTGCTGGGCGCGCGGCCGAGCGACACGCTCGAGCTGGCCGGCCCCATGCCCGCGCGCGTCGCGAAGGCACTCGGCTTCCCGTCGCGCCAGGCGTTCCTCGACGCCTACGGCGCGCGGACCGACGCGGTCCGGGCCGCGTACCTCGAGGCCATGACGTGATGGGCGGATGCGCTTGAGCGAACACGGGAGCGTGCTCGGCATCGACGTGGGCTACAGCGCGCGCCGCAAGACCACAGGGTTCTGTGCGCTGTCGTGGGACGCACGCACGGTACGCTGGCGGTGTGAGAATGCGGGCGTCGACGAGCGCAACCGTCACGACACGCTTCGACGCGTGTTGCCCGCGGCGCAGCGCCAGCTCCTCGCCGTGGCGATCGACGGGCCGCTGCTCCCCCGGCTCCACTCGACGCCACGCTATCGGTGCGCCGAGAGCTTGCTGAGTCGCGGCGCGTTCGGCAAGCGCGGGAAGCCTGGCCCGACGAACGGGGGAAGCGGCCGGGATCTGCACGCCCACGCGACACGACTCGCCCACTTCGTCTTGCAGGAATGTGGCGTTGAAGCGGCGGCGCATGTTCCCGCGATCCACGCGCGGGCGATCGTCGAGGCGTTCCCGAATCTCTTCCTGGGCGTCCTGTGCGATGAGGCGGACTATCCCGCCGAGCCCCACCGGCAACGCAAGTGGACCGACACGCTTTACAATTGGCCTCCGGGCGACCCCGTGATCCCACGAAAGCTCCGGAGCCTTCTGGAATCGCTCTTGCCGCGGCGGGCGATCGAGGGCGAGCTCCACCTCGACGACCACGAGGAGATCGCGAGCTTCGTCTGCGCGCTGACCGCGCTCTCGGTCGCGGCGAATCGGTTCGTCGCGGTGGGGTGCGCCCGCGACGGTTGTATCGCGCTCTCCCTCCGCGACCTGTGGGGGCGCGGGACGCCGTCCTCCGTGCCGTGGGCGGAGCGCGAGCTGCGGGCCAATCTGCCGCGCGTCGCCGCCGACTTTCCGCACTGTGAGCCCGCGGTGTACGAGGACGGCGGCCGGTGGAGCCTGGCGTGAAGACGCTCTACGTCGTCGACGGTCACTCGCAGCTCTTCCGCGCCTACCACGCGGTCGGCTACCTCTCGACGTCCAAGGGGATCCCGACGCAGGCGGTGCTGATCCTGAGCACGATGCTCTGGAAGCTGATCCGCGAGGAGCAGCCCGACTACCTGGCGGTCGCCTGGGACCCCCCGGGGCCGACCTTCAGGGACGCGCTCTCCGCCGAATACAAGGCGACCCGCGCGGCGATGCCCGACGACCTCGTCCGCCAGCTCCCGTACGTCCGGCGCCTCTTCGAGGCGCTCCGGATCCCGGTGATCGAGGTCGCGGGCTTCGAGGCCGACGACGTCTTGGCCACGCTCGTCGAGCGCGCTCTCGCGCTGCCCGGCCTCGAGATCGTGGTGGTCACCGGTGACAAGGACCTGCTCCAGCTCGTCGGCCCGCGCGTGCGCGTCCTCTCCGTCTCCGGCCGCACCGGCGAGCCCGTCCTCTACGACGAGGCGAAAGTGCGCGAGCGGTGGGGCGTCGAGCCCGGGCAGATCGCCGACGTGCTGGCGCTCATGGGTGACACGATCGACAACATCAAAGGGGTTCACGGCGTGGGCGAAAAGACGGCCGTGAAGCTCGTCGGCCAGTTTGGCTCGGTCGCGCGGCTCTACGAGCACCTCCCGCTGGTGGGCGGCAAGCTCCGCGAGACGCTCGCGGCCGGTCGCAAGGACGCGTTCCTCTCCCGCGAGCTGGCGACGCTCAACCGGGACGTGCCCCTCGGATTCGACCTCGAGACCTTCCGCCGTGTCGAGCCCGACTGGACGCGGCTCCGGGCTCTCTGGATGGAGCTCGAGTTCACGCGGCTCCTCAAGGACCTCCCGGCGCCCGTCGCCCTCGTGAGCGGAGCGCCGGGCACCGTCCTCTCGGATCGCGCCGCCGTCGTCGCGTGGGTTGCGTCCGTGCCCGCCGGCGAGCCGCTCGCTCTCGACTGGGCGGGCGAGGCTCGGCCCCCGGACCCGAGCCTCGCGGGTGTCGCCATCTTCCATCCGGCCGCCGGCGCCGCGCGGCTCGCGGCGTCCGACGCCGTCGCGCTCGGCGGCCGCGAAGTCCTGATTCACGACGCAAAGCCGGTGCTCGAGGCGTGGCTGGGGGAGGCCGCGACGTTGCCGCCGATCCAGGACAGCGCCGTGGCCGCGTATCTCCTGAATCCTGCGCGCGCGAACTATCGCCTTGAGGATCTCTGCCTCGAGGCGTTCGGCGAGTGCCCGCCCCCGCTCCCCGAGGCGACGGCCGGAGGGGGGGAGGGCTCCTCTGCTCGGAACAACACTCGCCCGGAGCCCTCCCCCTCTCCGGCCGTCACGGGCGTGGACCTGGGCGGGATCCTCGCGGAACGCGCGAGGTGGGTGCATCGCTACTGGGCGCACGTGGCGGCGGAGCTTCGGGACAAGGAACTCTGGAGGATCTACGAGGAGATCGAGCGCCCGCTCGTGCCGGTGCTCGCGCGCATGGAGCGCCACGGCATCCGCGTCGATCCCGAGCGCCTCGGGGCGTTCGCGAAGGAGCTCGAGCGGAGCCTCGACAACCTCACGCGGGAGATCTGGCAGCTGGCCGGCGAGGAGTTCACGATCGCGTCGCCGAAGCAGCTCGCCCACATCCTCTTCGAGAAGCTCGGGCTGCCCGCGCTCCGCCGCACGAAGACAGGCTACTCGACCGACGCCGACGTCCTGACCGAGCTCGCGCTCGGCCACCCGCTGCCCGCGAAGGTCCTCGAGCACCGGATGCTGGCCAAGCTCAAGGGGACCTACGCCGATACGCTGCCGGCGCTCGTCAACCCGCGCACCGGCCGCATCCACACGACGTTCAACCAGCTCGTGGCGACGACCGGGCGGCTCTCCTCGCAGGACCCGAACCTCATGAACATCCCGATCCGGACCGAGCTGGGCCGGCGGATCCGCGCCGCGTTCATCCCGGCGCAGGGCTGGCGGTTCGTCGCCGCCGACTACTCCCAGATCGAGCTCCGCATCCTCGCCCATCTCTCGAGCGATCCGGCGATCATCGAGGCGTTCCGGCGTGGTGAGGACATCCACCGGCGCACGGCCTCGGAGGTGTTCCGGGTCGCGCCCGCGGAGGTGACGCCGCTCCAGCGGACGATCGCCAAGAGCGCCAACTTCGCGATCCTCTACGGCGTCTCGGCCTTCGGGCTCTCGCAGGCGACGAAGATCGACCAGAAGGAGGCGCAGCGCTACATCACCGACTACTTCGCGACCCACCCGCGGGTGCGCGCGTTCATCGACGCGACGCTCGCGTTCGGCCGCGAGCACGGCTACGTGACCACGCTGCTCGGCCGCCGCCGCTACCTGCCCGACCTCAGGAGCGCGAACCCTGTGGCGCGCAACGCGGCCGAGCGCATGGCCATGAACGCACCGGTCCAGGGAACCGCCAGCGACATGATCAAGATCGCGATGGTGCGCACGCAGGAGGCCCTCGACGCGCGCGGGCTCCGCGCGCGGATGCTGCTGCAGGTCCACGACGAGCTCCTCTTCGAGGCGCCGCCCGAGGAGATCGCCGCAGTCGAGGCGCTCGCGCGGGAGATCATGGAGGCGGCGCTGCCGCTCCAGGTCCCGGTCGTCGTCGACGTGAAGGCGGGCCCGGACTGGGCGGAGGTATGACCCGGAAGTTTCTGCTCGTGGGACTGACCGGGGGCGTCGCGACTGGCAAATCCACCGTTGCCGAGGTCTTCCGTCGTCTCGGGTGCGTGATCATCGACGCCGACGTGCTCGCGCGCGAGGTGGTCGCGCCCGGCGAGCCCGCCCACGACGACATCGTCGCCGAGTTCGGGAGGGGGATCCTCCAGCGCGACGGGACGCTCGACCGGCCGAAGCTCGGCGTCATCGTCTTCGCCGTTCCCGAGAAGCGCAAGCGCCTCGAGGCGATCACCCACCCGCGGATCCGCGAGCGGCTCGCCAGGCGGCTCGAGGAGCTCGCCGGCCGCGGTTTCGCCGGCATCGTCGTCTTCGACGCGCCCTTGATCATCGAGAGCGGGAACGCCACGACCATGGACCGTCTCGTCGTGGTCGTCACCGACGAGGCGACGCAGGCCCGGCGCCTCACGGCGCGCGACGGGCTCGACGCCGCGGAGGCCGAGCGGCGGATCGCGAGCCAGCTGCCGGTCGCGGAGAAGGCGAAGGTCGCGGACTACGTCATCGACAACTCGGGCGACCGCGAGGCGACGATCCCCGAGGTGCGCCGGGTCCACCAGGCGCTCCTCGCCGACCTCAAGGCGCGGGGGCGTGCGAGCGACTAAGCGGCGGGCGCTCGGCCAGCACTTCCTCCGCGACGCCGGGGTCGCCTGCGCGATCGTCGATCTCCTGGCGCCCACGACCCACGACCTCGTCCTCGAGATCGGCCCCGGCGCGGGCGCCCTCACCGGGGAGCTCGCCCGCCGCGCCGGACGCGTCGTCGCCCTCGAGATCGATCGCGGGCTCGTCGAGGGGCTGCGCGCCCGCGTCCCGTCGGTCGAGGTCATCGAGGCCGACGCGCGTGTGTGGGACTACGGCGCGCTCGCGCGCCCCCGGGACGGGCGCGTGCTCGTCGTCGGCAACCTGCCGTACAGCGTGGGGAAGCCGATCCTGGCCGCGCTGATCGCCGCCCGCACGGCGATCGACGAGATGGCGCTCATGCTCCAGCGCGAGGTCGCCGAGCGCGTGGCGGCGGCGCCGGGCGGCAAGACGTACGGGAGCCTGTCGATTCTGAGCCAGCTCTACTGCGACGCGCGCGTCGCGCTCCGTGTCCCGCCCAGCGCGTTCCGCCCGCCGCCCCAGGTGGAGTCGGCGGTCCTTCATCTGCGCGTCCGCCCCGCGCCGTGCGTGCCGCTGGCGGACGAGCGACGCTTCCACGCCGTCGTCCGCTCGGCGTTCGCGCAGCGGCGCAAGACGCTCGCGAACGCGCTGGCCGCGGGCCTCGGCCTCCCGCTCGAGGTCGTGAGAGCGACGGCCAGAACGGCGGGTGTGGACCCGGGCCGGCGGGCGGAGACCCTCACAATTCTTGAGTTCGCCGAGCTCGCTCGCCGGCTATGATTGGGCCGATGCCGAAGCGTTCCGTCGTCGCCGCGGCGCTGCTCGCGGCGAGCCTGAGCTCGCTCGCCGCGGCGGCGCGCCTCTATCTCTGGCCGGGCGCGCCCGCGCCGCTCCTGCTCCCGGCGCCCGCTGCGCCGCCTGCGACCGAGCCCAATCTCGCGTACCCGGTCACGACCCGAAGCGTCGAGGTCAGGCCCGGCGACACCCTGGTGCAGGCACTCGGGCGCGCGGGCGTGGGCGCGCGCGCGGCCGCCGAGCTCTCGACACTTTTCACCCGGAACGGCGTGGAGCTCAAGAAGCTCCGGCCCGGCGACGCGCTCGAGGTCTCCTGGACCCATCGCGGCGAACCGATCGAGGTCCGCTACGCGCCGAGCGCCTGGGTGCGCTTCTCGGCCGTCCGCTGGGGCCGGAGCTGGGCGATCACGCGTGCGGAGACGCGGCCCGACGTGCGCGTCGAGGCGGTGCGGGGTGAGGTGCGGCGCTCGCTCTTCGAGGCGATCGACGCGCTGGGCGAGTCCCCGCAGCTCGTCGTGGCGATGGTCGAGATCTTCGAGTCTGACTTCGACTTCACGGCCGACACGCGGGTCGGCGACCGCTTCCGACTGCTGGTCGAGAAGCGGTACGCGGGCGAGGGCTTCGTGAACTACGGACGCATCCTCGTCGCCCAGTACGTGAGCGCCGGTCGCGTGCTCTCCGGCGTCGGCTGGGTACCGGAGCGCCCGGGGCGTGATGCGTTCTACGACCTCGACGGGCGCTCGCTCAAGAAGAGCTTCCTCAAGTCGCCACTCGAGTTCACGCGCATCACGTCCGGCTTCACCTACGCGCGCCCGCACCCGATCCTGGGCGGCGTCCGGCCTCACCTCGCCATCGACTACGCGGCGCCGGTCGGCACGCCGGTGCGCGCCGTGGCCGACGGCGTCGTCACGGCGGCGGGCTGGGACGGCGGCAACGGCGTCTCGGTGACGATCCGCCACCGCTCGGGCTACGCCACGATGTACAACCACCTCTCGAAGATCGACGCGGGCGTGCGGCGTGGCGTGAGAGTCCGCCAGCGCCAGGTCATCGGCTACGTCGGCGCGACCGGGCTCGCCACCGGGCCGCACCTGGACTACCGGGTGTCGAAGCACGGACAGTTCGTGAACCCCCTGAGCGAGAGGTTCATCCCGGGCGAGCCGATCGGCGCCGCCCAGCGCGGGCGGTTCCTCGAGCGAGCCCACACGATGATCCGCCAGCTCGAGGCGCAGGCACCCTTTTAGGGCTGCGCCCCCGCCAGGTCCAGCGCGAACCTCAGCGCGCGCTCGACCGCTGCGAGCTTCCCCGGGGGGAGGGGACCGATGGGCTGGGTCAGCGTGTGCTTGGGGATCGTCGTGAGCGTGTCGAGGTTGACGACGCAGGCTTTCGGCAAGCCCTCCTCGGGCCCCAGAGGGACCTCGGTGGGTATTCGCCGGACGCGCGTCGTGATCGGCGCCACGATCACGAGCTGGCGAACGGCATACGCCTCGTTACGCGAGAGAAGAACGACCGGGCGGCGACCCGCGGGCGGAGGCAGATCGGCCCACCAGACTTCGCCCCGACGCATCACCAGTCGTCGCTGGAGAGGAGTCGCACGGCAGCGGCCTCGGCCGCCTTCACCTCACGGCGGCTCTCGGGCCGGCGGCGATAGCCCGCCTCGTACTCGCGCACGCGCGCGCTCTGCGCCTGCGCGTGGAGCCAGTGCCGGAGCGCATCCTGGACGACGGCGCTCCGGCTCCGTCGGCGTATCTTCCGTATCTTCTCGATCGTCTGATAGAGGTCGTCCGGAATACTGACCGCGACCTTTGTCGCGCCTCTTCCCATCGCGTCCTCCTGCGAGACACCTCTGGTATGCTCAGAGTATGACCTTGGTCATACCAAAAAGCCAGCCCGGACCGTGCGCCCGCCGGCACGCCGGCGACTCCAGGAAAGTTCGAAACGGCGCAGGGTGGGTGGTACGATGAAGCCGCCGTAACGAAAGGAGTTTTCGTGGAGCCCTCGGTTCGCCTTATTCCCCTCGGCGGACTCGGCGAGATCGGCCTCAACATGATGCTCATCGAGTCCGGCGACGATCTGATCGCCATCGATTGCGGCCTCATGTTCCCTGACGCCGACGAGATGCCCGGCATCGACTACGTGATCCCGGACTTCGCCTACGCGCTCGCCAAACGCGACGGCTTTCGCGCGGTCTTCCTGACCCATGGCCACGAGGACCACATCGGCGCGCTGCCGTATCTCCTCCGTGAGGCGCGCGTCCCCGTCTTCGGCACGCCGCTCACGCAGGCACTCGTCGCCGAGCGCCTGCGCGAGCACGGGCTCCACGAGGGCGCCGACCTCCGGACGATGCGACCGCGCGACCGTCACACGATCGGCCCGTTCACCGTCGAGGCGATCCGCGTCACGCACTCGATCGCGGACGGGATCGGCCTCGGGATCGAAACGCCGGTCGGCACGATCGTGCACACGGGCGACTTCAAGCTCGATCCGAGCCCCCTCGACGGCGAGTCACCCGACTACCGGCGGTTCGCCGAGCTCGGCGCCGAGGGCGTGCTCGTGCTCTGCTCGGACTCCACCAACGTCGGCCGGCCGGGCCACACGCGCTCGGAGGTGGAGGTCGGGCGCGCGCTCACGGAGCGGTTCGAGCGCGCGACGGGGCGCATCATCGTCGCGACCTTCGCGTCGCACATCCACCGCCTCCAGCAGATCCTGACGCTCGGGGCGCAGCACGGGCGACGGGTCGCCCTCCTCGGTATGAGCATGCAGAAGAACGTCGCGATCGCCGCCGAGCTCCGCTACCTGCAAGTCCCGGACGACCTCCTCGTGCCGATCGAGGAGCTCTCGGCGCTCCCGCCCGCGCGCCAGGTGATCCTCTCGACGGGGAGCCAGGGCGAGCCCAACTCGGCGCTCGCGCTCATGGCCGCGGGCGAGCACAAGGCCGTGCAGGTGCAGCCGGGCGACCTCGTCATCATCTCGGCGCGCGTGATCCCGGGTAACGAGCGGACGGTCGGCCGCGCGGTGAACGCCCTCTACCGCTTGGGTGCCGAGGTCCTCTACGAGGACAACGCGTTCGTCCACGTCTCCGGCCACGCGAGCCAGGAGGATCTGAAGCTGATGCTGAATCTGACGCGTCCTCGATATTTCATTCCGGTGCACGGCGAGTACCGACACCTTCTCAGCCACGCGCGACTCGCCGAGTCGGTCGGCCTCGAGCCCGACCGGGTCTTCCTGATCGAAGACGGCACCGGCGTGGAGGTGACGAAGACGGCGGCGCACGTCGTGGGCCGCTTCCCGGCGGGCCGTGTCCTCGTGGACGGCAAGTCCGTCGGCGAGGTCGGCGCCGTCGTGCTGCGCGACCGCCAGCTCCTCGCCGAGGACGGCCTGATCGCGGTGTCGATCGCCATGAACCGCTCGGGCGCCGTCGTCGCCGGGCCCGAGATCGCATCGCGCGGCTTCGTCTACGTCAAGGAGAACGAGGCGCTGCTGGACGAGCTGAAGGCGGTGGTCCTCGCGGCGGTCGCCGAGGGCGACGCCGAGGCCGCGTTCGACCGCGCGGTCGTCGGGGCCCGCGTGCGCGCGGCGGTGCGGCACTTCGTCCACCAGCGGTTTCGCCGCAGGCCCGTGGTGCTCCCGATCATCCTGGAGGTCTGATGGCCACGCTCCTCTCGACCGAAGACAAGCCCCGGCGGGACCGCCGGCGAGGCGGCGACCGCTGGCGGAGCGAGGTGAAGGGGATCCTCGCGCTGGCGGTCGCCGGGTTCGGCCTGGTCGCGCTCGCGGCGTTCGATCCCGCGCGGCCGCCCACCGCGCAGCACAGCCCGATGGGTCCCGTCGGCGTGTGGCTCGCCTGGGCCGCCGTCAAGTCGTTCGGGTACGGGGGCTTTCTCTTCCCGCTGCTCCTGGGCGCGTGGGGAGCGTCGGCGTTCGTACGGCCGCTCGTGACGCGCGGCTGGGCGCCGCTCGCCGGGCTCGCGCTGCTCCTCGTGAGCGCGACGGGGCTCATCACGCAGGCGTCGCACACGCTGTCCCGCGGCGGCGCAGAGCGCCAGGCGACGGTCGGCGGCCTCGTGGGCTGGGCCGTCAGCACCACGCTCCGCGCGGGCGTCGGCGCCATCGGCGCGTGGCTCGTCCTCATCGCCGCGCTGGCGATCGGCGTGCTCGTCCTCACGCGCATGTCCTACGCCGCGCTCGCGCGCGTCACCACGGTGCGGCTCGCGCGGGTCCGGGGCGCGCGCATGCCCGCGCCCGTCGCGGCGCCGGCGAAACTGGCGCTGGAGCCCGCGAACGCCGGCGGCGCCGAGACGGGGCCCGAGATCGTGGCGCCGCCCGTCGTCGTCGAGCCCAGGTACCCGCGCGGGCGTCTGGCCGAGCAGGGCCTCGCGTGGCAGGAGACCTTCGACTTCGGCAGGAGCGGCGCCGCGTCGTTCCAGCTCCCCCCGGTCGGGCTCCTCAAGGCGCCGCCCGCCACCGAGCTCAAGCGCACGCGCGAGGAGCTCCAGGAGAATGCCGAGACGATCCGCAGGAAGCTTCAGGACTTCGAGGTCGAGGGGCGCATCGTCCAGGTGAGCCCCGGGCCGGTCATCACGTCGTACGAGTTCGAGCCCGCGCCGGGCATCAAGGTGAGCCAGGTCGTCAACCTCGCGGATGACCTCGCGCTCGCCCTCAAGTCAGCCTCCGTGCGCATCGTCGGACCGATCCCGGGGAGGGGCACGGTCGCCATCGAGGTCCCGAACGCGGAGGCCGCCACCGTCCATCTTCGCGAGATCTTCGTCTCCGCGGCGTTCGCCGAATCGAGGGCACGGCTGCCGCTGGCGCTCGGCAAGGACGTGACCGGCCTGCCCGTCGTCGCCGACCTCACGGCGATGCCGCACCTGCTCGTGGCCGGCGTCACGGGCAGCGGCAAGTCGGTCGGGCTCAACGCGATGATTTGCTCGATCCTCTACAAGGCAACGCCGGCCGACGTGCGCTTTCTCCTGATCGACCCCAAGCGGCTCGAGCTCTCGGTCTACGAGGGCATCCCGCACCTCCTGGCGCCGGTCGTGACCGACGCGAAGGAGGCAGCGGCGCGTCTGCGCTGGATCGTCGGCAAGATGGACGAGCGCTACAAGCTGCTCCAGGCCCGGCAGGTTCGCTCGATCGAGGGCTACAACAAGGCCGTCTCCGCCGAGGAGCGGCTGCCCTACTGGGTCGTCGTCGTGGACGAGCTCGCCGACCTCATGATGGCCTCGGCGGGCGAGGTGCAGACGTCGCTGGTGAGGCTCGCGCAGATCGCGCGCGCCGTCGGCATCCACCTGATCATCGCGACCCAGCGGCCCTCCGTGGACGTGGTCACGGGACTCATCAAGGCGAACTTCCCGACGCGCGTGGCGTTTCAGGTTGCGTCGAAGGTGGATTCGCGAACCGTCCTGGACGGTAACGGCGCCGAGCAGCTGCTCGGACGCGGCGATATGATCTTCGTCCCGCCGGCGGCGAACAAGCAGATGCGCGTACACGGCGCGTGGGTCGCCGACGAGGAAGTCCGGGCGATCTGCGACTTTCTCAGGAAG
>Ga0209159_1000392_pt1 | contig 40522 bp, 38 predicted proteins | sample GraSoiAngelo_144_FD_185901 | JGI IMG/M metagenome (GOLD analysis project Ga0209159, IMG submission 185901) | Grasslands soil microbial communities from the Angelo Coastal Reserve, California, USA - 14_1009_02_40cm (SPAdes) (version 2) | ecosystem: Environmental > Terrestrial > Soil > Grasslands ...
GGCGCTGCTGGGGCGCCCCGTGGAGCAGCTGCTCGGCAAAGCCGCGGCCGAGCTGGGGCTCGCCGAGAGTCTGGCGGGCGACGCGCCCCGCGTGCTCGAGATTGCGTTCCCGGGGCGGCCGGGGCTTGGACGCTGGGAGCTGCGGCGTGGCACGTTTCGCCAGGGCGGGCTCCCCCATCAACTCCTCGTGCTCGCCGATGTGAGCCGCGCGCTGAGCGAGGAGGAGCGGCAGGCGTGGCAGCGCCTGATCCGCGTGCTGAGCCACGAGCTGAACAACTCGCTCGCCCCGATCAAGTCGATCGCTCAGAGCCTGGCCGAGCTGCTGCGCCGCGATCCGCCGCCGGCCGACTGGCGCGAGGATCTCCGCAAGGGGTTGGGCGTGATCGGGGGCCGGGCGGAGTCGCTCAGCCGCCTGATGGCCGCCTACGCGCGGCTGGCGCGGCTGCCGCGCCCCCGGCTCGAGGCCCTTCCGGTCGCGGAGTGGGTGCGGCGCGTGGCCGCGCTCGAGACGCGCCGGCCCGTGACGGTGTGTCCGGGACCAGACGTGACGATCCAAGCGGACGGCGGGCAGCTCGACCAGCTGCTGATCAACCTCGTCCGCAATGCGGTCGATGCGACGCTGGAAGGGGGTGGCCAGGTCGAGCTGGGGTGGACGGCGCGCAACGGCCAGCTGGAGGTATGGGTTCGAGACGACGGCCCCGGCCTCGCCGACACCGTCAACCTGTTCGTACCGTTCTACACCACGAAGGCGGACGGCTCCGGGATCGGGCTCGCGCTCTCACGGCAGATCGCGGAGGCGCACGGCGGCACGTTGACGCTCGCCAACCGTGCAGCAGCGAAGGGCTGCGAAGCCCGGCTGTCCCTGCCCATCCTCGGCCCTGCGTGAGCCGCGCTCCCGGTCACGCCGGGAACGGCACCAGTTTTCTCGCCCGCTCGTCCCACAGCACGAGGCGGACGCAGCGGAAGCTCTCCTTCAGGGTGAGCGTCGCGACCCGTCGCAGCTCAGGATAAGTTTCCAGGACTTGCTGCAGGCGGTAGTTCGGGATGCGGGCGTTGAGGTGGTGGATGTGATGCAGCCCGATGTTCCCGGTCGCCCATTGCAGCAGCTTGGGGAGGCGGTAGTACGAGCTCCCCTCGAGCGCGGCGGCGTGGTACGCCCAGCGCTCGTCGTGCTCCCAGTACGTCGGCTCGAACTGGTGCTGGACATAGAACAACCACACACCGATCGAGCACGACAGCAGCGCCACGGGAAGCTGGACGAGCAGGAACTCCCGGAACCCTACCAGCGTCCCCATCAGGAGCACGAAGCCGGCGAGGCCGACATTGGTCCACAGGATGCTGCGCCGCTCGCGCGTCCAGGTCCGCGGTACGATGGTGGGCAGGCGGTGCCGTACGAAGAAGTGGAGCACCGCGCCCACGCCGAACAGCACCGCCGGATGGCGATACACGCGGTACTTGAAGCGCTCCCAGCGTGAGCGCGCCAGGTACTCGTCTACCGTCAACGTGTCGATGTCGCCAAACCCGCGGTGCTCCAGGTTGCCCGACGTCGCGTGATGCATCGCGTGGGTCTTTTTCCAGTAGTGGTACGGCGTCAGCGTGAGCACGCCGATGATCGAGCCGACGATGTCCGCCGCGCGGGGTGACCGGAAAAACGCCCCGTGCCCGCAATCGTGCTGGATGATGAACAGCCGAACGAGCAAGAACGCCGCCGGCACGGCCAGCAGCAGCGTCAGCCAGTAGCCCACACCGAGACTCGCGTACATGAGGGCCCATGCGCCGGCGTACAGCGCCGCGGCGCTCGCGAGCTGCCAGACGCTGCGCTTCAGGTCGGGCTCTTTGTAGGCGGCCAGGCGCGCGAGCCACCCCGCAGCGGCGGACTGGTCCGGGCTGTCCGGCAGAGGTTCGCTCACTTGTGGCGGAACGTGATGCGGCCCCGCGTGAGGTCGTAGGGGGACAGCGCGAGGGTGACGCGGTCACCCGCCAGCACGCGGATCCGAAAACGCCGCATCTTGCCGGCGATGGTGGCGAGGACGTGGTGGCCGTTGATCAACAGCACCCGGAACGTGGTGTTGGGCAGCACTTCCGTGACCGTGCCATCGATCTCGATCGCTTCTTCCTTGGCCATCGGTCCACCCTTGTGAAGGTCGCGAAAAGCGAAGGCGGGACCGGCGCACATGCCAGTTCCCGCCTTGGAGTCGCTGACACAAGCTAATCGGCCGGGGAAGCGAAGTCAAACGGAACACCCGTTCCCCTTGTCGCTGCGTCATCGTATGCTGTGGCGTGCCTTGGCTCTACCTGGCGCGCTGCGCCCGGTGCTTCGTTGCGGTGGCCGCCCTTTTGATCGGCGCCTGCCGTGTCGAGGGCCGCGTGACTCGCCCGCCGTCCGTTGACGCGGGCCCGGACCTGCGCATCCCGCCCCGCACGCCCGCAGCGCTCACGTTCCGCGTGAGCAACTGGCGGGACACGGCGCCCGCGTGGCCCTACGCGATCAGCTGGGGTGACGGCGCCACCGATCACGGGACTATCGCCGACCGCGCGGCGCCCGCGCACGCCACCCACGCGTACGCCGCCCCGGGCCGCTACGTCGTCCGGGTGACGATCACCGCGCACACCGGCGCAACCGTGTTCGACACTCTGACCGCGTTCGTGGAACCTCCCGCGACGCCGCAGGTCTTCGTCGGGGCGGGGGATATCGCGTCCTGCTGGCGCACGCACGCCACGGAGACCGCGCAGTTGCTCGACAGCATCCCGGGCACGGTGTTCGCGCTCGGGGACAACGCGTACCCCAATGGCACCGAGGTGAACTACACGGAGTGTTATCAGCCGACCTGGGGGCGTTTCAAGAAGCGCACCCACCCTGTTCCCGGCAACCACGATTACGACACGCCGGCGGCGCCCGGCTACTTCGGTTACTTCGGTGTCGCGGCGGGGGAACGGGGCTCAGGCTACTACAGCTACGATCTCGGTGCCTGGCACATCATCGCGTTGAATTCGAATCTGGACATGAGCCCGGGCTCGCCCCAGGAGCGCTGGCTCCGCGCCGACCTCACCGCGCACCCCAAGGTCTGCACGCTCGCTTATTGGCATCACGCCCGCTTCAGCTCGGGCACGACCCACGGCAGCGAGCCGCAAACGCAGCCGCTGTGGCAGGCGCTGTACGAGGCCGGGGCGGACGTGGTCCTGTCGGGACACGAGCACAACTACGAGCGCTTCGCGCTCCAAACCCCGGACGGCCGAGCCGACCCCGCGCGGGGGATTCGCGAGTTCGTGGTCGGGACGGGGGGCGGCGGCGCCTACCACTTCGGGCCCCCGATTGCGAACAGCGAGACCCGCAGCACGGACTACGGTGTCCTCAAGCTGACACTGACGCCGCAGTCCTATCGCTGGCAATTCATTGCGGTTCCGGAAGGGCTCGGGAGAGCGTTCGCCGACTCGGGGTCTGGGGCCTGCCACTGAGAGAGGCGGGCTGGCCGACGGCGCGGGCATGAGGCAAGTTTCCTTGCCCTGTCACTTCCGCCAGAGTCCGTCAACGTGTGACCAGCAGCCGGCTGTTTGCTGATCGTCGTCGGGGCAGCGACCGACGCCGCGAGGCACGACGCTGGTCCATCACGGGCGTTGCCGCGGAGCGCCGGCGTGTCGTGGATCGACGGCGCGGCGCCGAACGGCGCAGCACCCTCGATCGCCGGAACCGGCCCACCCGAGCCTCGCCAGGTGAGGCTCCGGGCGAGCATCTCCGAAACGCACTCCAGCTGCTCAACCAGTTGGCCGTAAGCCACGAGCTGGGCGACGCGAGCACCAGGACCTTGGCGGCCTCGATCCATCGCGTGCGGCGCGCCCTCGACCTGCTCGAGAGCCGGCGGATGGCGTAGCCCCTAGAATAGCTCGAGCTGCTCTGCCACCAGCGTTCTCAGCTTCGCCAGCATCTTGACCATCGCCCAGGTGTCGCGCTCGCAGTAACGCAGCAGCGCCTCGCGCAGCTCCACGCGCTCGGCCGGCTGCAGCTCCTCGCTGAACATCAAGCGCATCAACTCGAGCGTCGCGGTCTCCCCCTCGCCGATCTTCAGATCGGCGTAGGAGAGGCCCGGCACGAGCGCCGGGAGCGTCCGCTTGATGCTGAAGCTCCCGCCGAACTCGGGGTGATAGACGTGGTTGCGGACGAGGGGGAGCAGATCGACGAGCCTCTTCTCGATCCGTTGCAGCTCCTTGGTGAGGCGCGGCACTGCTTCGGCCAGCTGGCGGATGCAGTCACGCTCGAAGCTCGCGTAGTACGCCACCACGTGGCGTGCCCCCGCGCACGCCGCCACCAATGACTCCGCGAGCGCGGGGCGAGGATCTCCGCCACGGTCGGCGAGCCACTCGTAGTGCACCAGGCCGCGGCCGCGCTCTTCCACATGGCAGCTGAACTGCACGGGCACGTTCTGCCACGGCCGGCAGCCGTCCCACCGGGGGATGGCGAGGCTCACCGTTTCGAAGTCGAGAAATGCGAGCGGCGACGCGAACCGGGCGAGCGCCTGGGCGAGTGCCGGCTCCACCACCATCCGGCCTGCCGTCACCGCCCGCACCTGGCGCTGGTGGATGACGGACAGCTCGAGGTCCGACGGCAGGTCGTAGATCGTCGCGTAGCCATCCGCCTGGTACTGCAGCGCCTGCTTGCGCTCGATGCGGTAGAGGCTGCTGACGTGATGGTCCGGCAGCTTCGGCCAGCAGCGCTCGAGGAAGGGGCAATCGTGAGGCCTGGTGCAGTGGTCGCCGACCGGGACTTGGGGGAGGGGTCCCTCGAGCATGCGATGCTGCGCCGCGAGCTCGTCGGGGAGGCCCAGCAGCACTCCCTCGACCGGTGCCGAGACGTCTTCGCGCACGAACAGCGTGCTCAGGTCGGGATAACGACACTCCGGGTTGAGGTGCATCACCGCGGCCCGCTCGACCTGGAGCCCCGCGCGCCGCAGCACGTGCACCTGAAGGGCGACGTCCGGCAAATGCTCCGGTTTCAGGCGGTTCGTCGCCTTCACCTCGACCACCTCGTAGCCGCGCGGCCCCCGCTCGAGGATGTCTACGGCCGCGTAGGTATCGTCGGCGAGGAACGTCGCTTCGTACAGTGCTGGGGGTGAGGGCTCCCGCTGCAAGATGTCACGGGTCTGCGCCACCTTGTTGTCGAATTGGTAGAACGGCAAATCGACGAGCTCGCCTCCCGGAACGTACTCCCGGGCCCTGCGGCCGACCTCGTTCCCTTGGTTGAGCACGTTGCGCAGCGCCGCGTCCGGCACCAGCTCCGGTGCGTCCGGCTCGTGCACGCGCCACCACAGCTGTTTGTGGCACTGCAGCCCGGCGAGGAAGCGGGATTTGGAGAGATGGAGCGACGTGGGGGCCATGAACCAACAGTAATCAGCGCGCCTCGTTCGGTGTCGCGGCGTAGGGGCGCAGCATGCGGCGCCCCTACATGAAATGAGGCAGCCCACCGGCGTGGAAAAAAGTCGAGAGCCGGGAAGCTCGTGGCTCCCCGGCTCTCGAAGCGCAGCGAAACCGGCTGCGAGATCTGGTACGTGATTGAGTATAAGCGATGTCCCGTCTCGGGGGCAACAGGCGGGCGATGCGGCGGTGCCGGCGGTGGGACTCGAACCCACAAGGGCTTGCGCCCAGAGATGTACCAGATCTCAGCGTTTACCGGTTTCGCCACGCCGGCACCTCACCGGTTGCGAACCACGGCAATCCACAAGGCCGAGACGCGAGACCTGATGCACGCCACCGTGCCGCGGGTGCATTATGGGGTGAGGATGTCGACGTCCGATAACCTGGTTCTTGCAGGTGGGGTCGGATTCTTGCGGACGGTGCTGGCGAGATCGTACGAAGGGATGTGACGGAGGAGGTCAGATGCGCGTGTTCGTGACGGGTGCCACCGGGTTCGTAGGCTTCGCCGTGGCGACGGCGCTCCGCCGGGCGGGTCATGACGTGTACGGGCTGACCCGTGCCACGGCGAAGGCGCCGCAGCTCGCGCGCCAGGAGATTCGCCCCGTGATCGGAGACATCGGGGACCCGAAGAGCTACGCCGATACAGCCGAGGAATGCAGTGTCCTCGTGCACGCTGCCTTCGAGTCCTCGGCCAGCGCCGTGGCCAAAGACAAGACCGCGGTCGACGCCTTGATCGAGGCCGGGCGTCGGGGATCGCAGCCCAAGACGCTGATTTTCACGAGTGGCGTCTGGGTCCACGGCAACACCGGCGACAAGCTGGTGGACGAGACCAACCCGCTCGACTCGATCAAGCTCGTCGCCTGGCGGCCGGCGCACGAGCAGCTGGTGTTGCAGGCGAAGGCGGTGCGCGGGCTCGTGATCCGGCCCGGTTGCGTGTACGGCGGCCGGGGCGGGATGACCGGTGATTGGTTCGCCGCGGCGGCGGCTGGTAAGGCGCCCACCGTGGTGGGGTCGAGCCAGAACCGCTGGGCGATGGTGCACATCGACGACCTGGCGGACGCCTACGTGCGCGCCGCGGAGCGCGGGCTGACCGGCGAAGTGTTCGACGTGTCTGACCGGTCGCGTGCCACTGTGCTGGTGATGGCGACGGCGGCGGCGCGCGCCGCGGGCTTCCAGGGCGAGCTGCGACCGGTGCCCCTCGGCGAGGCCCGCAGGACGATGGGGGACTTCGCGGACGCGCTGGCCCTGGACCAGCATGTGGATGCCCGCAAGGCGGTGCGCCTGCTCGACTGGCAGCCGCGCCACGGCGGCTTCGTGGACGAGGCGGACATTCTCTACGCGGCTTGGAAGGCGTGGCGCGCGTAACCCCGTGGCCCCGGGCGTAAGCCCGGGGCCCGGGCATTCGCATTACTTCAGCAGCATGTCGTGCGGCCGGCCTGGCCCGGTCGGGAACTGATCGAAGTCCACGGCGAACTTGTCGTCCAGCTTCATACCGCTCGCATCCACGTCGAGCAGCCACACCCGGAACGGGACCTTCCCGTCGAGGTTCGAGAGCAGCGAATTGCTCACGTACAAACGGCGGCTGTCGGGCGTGAGCTTCATCATATTCGGCTCTTGCAGCTTGACCTCGCTCACGAACTTGGGGTGCAGCGGATCGGAGACGTCGTATTGCTGCACCGCATTGCCGCTGAACAGCGACACGTACAGCAGCCGGTTGTCGTACGAGATCCGCACGTCCGCGGGCGTCGAGTTCGCCGGGAGCTGGATGACGCGGGTGAACGCGACCTTGCCGTCTTTGTCCTCCCAGTACCAGATCGTACTCGCTCCGGCGCAGTTGATGAATCCGCCGCGCGCCGCCGGCCCGTGCTGCCATCGCACCTCCAGCGGCATCTTGTCGAGGTGCTCGACCTGGAGCACCGTGCCCGCCTTCCAATCCCACACGACGACCGCGTCGCCGACGTTTTCGGGAGCGATCGGGTTCCCGCGGAAGTGGTGGGGGTGCGTCCAGCTGGACGTGACCATCCGGTTCAGCTCGGGCTTCACGCCGACGTCGTACATGTAACCGGGATCGTCGGGGCGGTTCGGGGCGGGGAGCGCCGAGACAAAGTTCCCGTCCTCATCGAGCCGCACCAGTGCGCCGGGGCCGGTGCCGTCCCTCGAGCCGAGCATCGCGATCATGACGCCCCCGGGCACGGCGTAATAGGTATGCGGGCCGGTGTAGCCGCTCAACGCACCTAGGTCCGGGATGGTCTTGATGAGCTTGGGATGCCGTGGGTCGGTCTTGACGTCGTAGATGAACAGCCGGTTCGAGATCAGGCCGCCCGCGAAGATGCGGTCCGCGTTCACCGTATAGCCGAAGTGGTGCGCCTCGTTGTCGACGGTCGAGCCCGTGGGAACGGTCGTGATGGTCTTCCCGTAGCGGGGCGACTTGGGGTCGGCGTCGACGACCGTGAGAAAGTCCGGCTGCTTGGCATCGGCGTCGCTGGTCCAGACATATAACAGGGACTCGTGCTGGTCCGGCCTCAAGTTCTTCACGAACACCGATTCGTCCTCGGGGCCCGACGGTACCGGCGCGATCCACGCCGGCAGGGTGAAGAGCAGCAGCAGCGTTGCCCGTCTCATGGAAACGACCTCGTCACTAGAAGGGGAAAGAGCATTCGGCCGGTGGGCTCGAGCGGCAGGGGCGTATCATCTGCTGAGAACCTACCCGCCGTTCGGTGGGTGACAAGAGGCTTCAGCCGCGGACCAGCTCGCGCAGCACCGTGACGGTCCGATCGAGCTCCTCCTCGGTGTTGTAATAGTGCGGCGACAGACGCAGCACCGACGTGGCGCGCTTCTCGTCCATGTCGATCACCCCGGCCGTGCGGTCGGCCGAGCTGGTGTTGATCCCCCGCTCCCGCAGCCGGAGCTTCAACTCCGCCGCGTCCCGGCCTGCCACGGCGATAGTGACGATCGCGCACCGCTCGCGGCCGCGGTCGAGCAGCCGCACGCCGTCGAGCTCCTGTAGGCGTTCGCGCAGCTGGGCGGCAAGCCGCCGGGCCCTCTCGGCCCCGTCCGGGCCGACCGCCAGCGCGTAGCCCGCTGCCTCGCCGAGCCCGAGGACGAGGGCGTAGGCGAACTCCCAGTTCTCGAAGCGGCGCGCGCTGTCGGCCAGCCGAAAGGCGTCGGGATCGGTCCAATCGGCGCCGCGCAGGTCGGGGTAGAGCGGGAACGCCCCTCGCTCGAGCATGCGGTCGGAGACGTAGAGGAATCCGATGCCGCGCGGGCCGCGCAGAAACTTGCGGCCCGTCCCGGCGAGGAAATCACAGCGCAGCGTCCCGACGTCCGCCGCCATCTGGCCCACGCTCTGGCACGCGTCGACGAGGTAAGGTACGCCCAGCCCGGCGCACACTTCGCCCACGGCGGACGCGTCCTGCACCAGCCCCGAATTGGTCGGCACCCATGTGACAGCCACGAGTTTGGTGCGGGGGTGCCGCGCGAGGCGACGCACGCTCTCCGGATCCACCCCCCCCTCGGGGAGATCGTCGGCGCGCACGGTCTCGACTCCCGCCCGGCGCGCCAGCGACAGGTACATGAGCTGGTTCGAGGGATAATCCGTACGCGTGGTGACGATGCGGTCGCCCGGGTGGAAATCGAACGCCGAGAGCGCCTGCGCGAACGCGACCGTGGCGTTCTCCACGATCGCGACGTTGCTGGCCGCGGCGCCGATCAGCTTTGCGATCCGTGCATAGCTCTCCCGCACGCGCGCGTCGGCTTCGTCTGCCGCCTCGTAGCCGCCGATCAGGGCTTCCCGTTCCAGGTGGCGGGTGAGCGTCTCGAGCACCGGCCGCGGCATGAGCGCCGCGCCGGCGTTGTTGAGGTGGATGCGCTCCCGGCAGCCGGGGGTGTCTTCGCGCCAGCGCGCGAGCAGAGCAGAGGCCGCGTCGGTCGTCATGGGCGGCGGAGCGATGCGGTCTCCTACACCAGATTTCGCACCACGAACCACACGTTCGCCGGCCGCTCGGCGAGCCGGCGCATGTACCACGCGAACCAGGCTGTCCCGTAGCTGATCAACACCCGCACCGTGCACCCATCGGCCGCGAGTGCGCGCTGGGCCGCGGCTTTGATGCCGTACAGCATGTGGATCTCGTAGGCGCTGGGAGCGGTGCCTTGCCGCCCGGCGAGCTCGCGGATCCGCGCGATCAGCCGGAGGTCGTGCGTTCCGAACACGGGCCGCACGCGTCCGCGGACGGCCTCCTGCAGCAATTGCTCCGCGAGCGCCGCGTAGCGCCCGTCCACGTCGCGCTTGCGTGGGAACGCGATGCTCGCCGGCTCGTTGTACGCGCCCTTCACGAGGCGGATCGCGGGCCCGAGCGGCAGCAGGCCGGCCAAGTCCTGCGGGGTGCGGCGCAGATAGGCTTGGAGACAGACGCCCACGTTCCGTCGCTCGGCCCGCACCCGGCGGAACAGGTCGAGCGTGACGTCGACGTAGCGCGACTCCTCCATGTCGATCCACAGGAACGAGCCGCTCTCGGCCGCCCGGGCCGCGAGCTCGCCGACCGCCCGTTCGCAGGTACTGCGATCCACCTCGAGACCGAGGTGTGTGAGCTTGATCGACAGCTCGGTAGGGAGGCGGCGCTGCCGCACCCGGCCCAGTACGCCCAGGTAGTGGTCGCGCACGGCCGCGGCCTCGGCCTGCGTCGTCACTTGCTCGCCGATCTGGGTGAGCACGCTCCGAAGCCCGGCGCGCGCGAACTCGGCGGCAGCGTCGAGCGCCGCGCCTAAGTCTTCGCCCGGCAGGAAACGGCGGACCGCGCGCCGGAAAAAGGCGCGGCGGCGGAGCTGATCGGCGAGCCAGGGGCTGCGCGAGGCACGGAGCAGCAGGCGGCGGGCGAGCGACATGGGTGGGATGAAATAGCGCGGATCCGCCGCGGTCGGTAGGCCTAAAGCGGAGCGAGGAGTGGAACCGCCGCCGGGGGTCCAGCGCTCGGTCTTGCGACCGGACCAGACACAATCCACCGGTGAGCAGTTGCGGCCCACTCCCCGCTTTGTATGTCGTATGACCCGCCGCGCGTGTCGCGCGGCGGGCGCGTCAACCCGCCGCGCTCCAGCCTGCGGCTGCCTGCCACTCAGGCTGCCCGGCGAATTCCGGGCGCCGCTCCGCACCGCCGCGTCGATCAGAACTGATACGCCGTTCGACGCCGCTCCAGGAGCCCACGGGCAGCACCGCGGCCGCGTTGCGTCGATCGGCCAGGCGCCGGCGCTCCGCCGGAACAGCGCCGTCGACCGTGGCCTGCGCCAGCACCGCACCGATGACGACTTCCGGCGGTAGCGGCCGGAACGATGACCACTCGTCCCGGAACCAGTCCCGCTGTAGGCTGACCGCGGCCTCGGCGCCTTGCTGCGTGTGGAACAGCCCAATGGACGTCAACACGTCGTTGCCCGCGTCCATCAGGTAGCACGCCACGAATCCCGGGATGCGCCGCACTAGCGGCACGAACTGCTTCTCCGCATAGCGCACCGCCTCCGCGACCGTCCCCAGCCTCACCCGGTACCGCCGGATTACTGCGTGCATGAGCCCCCCTGTGTGCCTGGTGATCCCCAGTGCAAGTCCCGCGCCGATGGCCGGCCGCAGCCGGTACGCTTGCCGCTATCGGGTCGTGGGCCGCGTCACGTGGTCCCTCCCCAAAAGTGCTGCGACCCTGCCACAGACCGAACCTCGTTTGGGCTCGAAACGAGGTGCGGCCTGTGAGGGGACGGTAGCGGCGGCCCCACACCCGGTCAAGGACCGGGTGTGGGGGGCAGCCTCAGCCTTCGACGATGATGAGGTACTTCGAGTTCGCCCAGAAGCGGGCGGAGTCGGCGATCTTGACCTTGCCGGTAATCGTGCCGTCGGCCGAGGGCGGGATGGCGAGCGCGCTCGCGTCCTGGCGCGAGACGATGTGGTACTCCTTGTCGGCGGCCGGGAGCGGGATTTCGGACAGCGCCCGCCGGTCGACCGGTGTGAACGCGCTGGGGTCGAGGTTACGGGACGGGACCAGCGTCTTGCCGCTCTTCCACAGGACGAACAAGAACCGGGCACCGCCTTCTTCACGCACGATGCCGCGCTGCTCCAGCTCGTCTTTGGTCCCCACGATGTAGTAGACCGTGTTGGCTTCGGTGGCCATGTTGTCGATGGTGTCCTTCAGGGCCACGTTTTCAGCCGAAAGCTTCTCCACCTGGTCGTTGAGGGCGGAGATCGTTTCCTTCTGATTGTCGATCACGCCCTGGAGGTTCTGAATCGTCGAGGCGAGATCGTCTTTCAGGCTGTCGGAGAGCGTGGTGAGTTCCCGCACCCGCTGCTCGGTCTGCTGCAGCTTCGGCTCGATCTCTCTCACCCGTGCCGTGATGTAGCGGATCTTCGCGACCATCGTGTCGCGCGACGCCCGCAGCCGCGACTCCGCCGCTCCCACCTTCATCCGCTTGGCCGGAACGGCGACGGCCGCGAGCTCCTTGCTGATCTCGCTCACCAGACGCGTGTTTTCGGCGACTTCCTGCATCAGGCGCTCTTTCTCGGAGGACGCTTGCGACAAGCTGTCCATCCTCGCCTGCACCTCGGGGGACGGGCCCTGCTTGCACCCTGCGGCGACGAGCAGCGCGAGGGGGAGCCACACCGCCCCCGCCGCCAGACGGCCATTCTTGAACATGTGCTGGAAACCTCCTACCTGAACTTGGGTGACGTGGGTCACACAGCTGCCGGGGGCGAACACCCCGTTGGGGATGGAGACTCCTACCCCGCAGGGCGCGACGTGGTTTCGCCGCAACACGCCGTGTTCCCTCAATCAATAACGAATCCCATCTTCAGAGCACAGCGATGGACGTCACCGAGCCTCGGGCTAGCCAGTGGCCGCCGACCGCCACGGAATCCTCCACTGGTCAGCCGACTTACGTCCTGTCGCGCTGGCTGTTCCTCCGGCTGCTGGGCCTCGTTTACCTGATCGCGTTCGCCTCGCTTGCGCTGCAAGTCACGGGCCTGGTCGGCGAGCACGGGATCCTCCCGGCCGCTGCCTTCCTCGAGCGAGCCCGCGGGCTCTACGGAGCGGCCGCGTACCGCGAGCTCCCTACCATCTGTTGGCTGGGAGCGGGGGACGGGGCCCTTCGAGCCCTCTGCTGGGGCGGCGCCACGCTCGCCCTGCTGCTGGTCGCCGGGGTGGCCCAGGCGCCGGTGCTGGCGCTGCTGTGGGCATGCTACCTGTCGCTCAGCGTCGTGGGACAGACCTTCCTCTGGTTCCAGTGGGATGGGCTGCTCCTCGAGACGGGCCTGCTCGCGGTCCTGTACGCGCCCAGCCAGTTGCTGCCGAGCCTCGAGCGGGAGCGAGCGCCGTCGCGCACTGTGCGGTGGCTGGTGTGGCTGCTGCTCTTCAAGCTGATGTTCCTCTCCGGGATCACCAAGCTCGCCGGCGGCGACCCGACGTGGCGCCACCTCACCGCGCTGGACTACCACTTCTGGACGCAGCCGCTGCCGCCCTGGACCGCGTGGTACGCGCAGCGGCTCCCCGGTTGGGTGCACAAGGGCATGACGCTGGGGATGTTCGCGATCGAGCTCGGCGTACCCTGGCTGATCTTCGCGCCCGCCCGCTTCCGCCGGCTGCGCGTCGTCGCGTGCGCCCTGCTCGTACTCGGCCAGCTCGGGATCGCCGTGACGGGAAACTACGGGTTCTTCAACCTGCTCGCGATCGTATTGTGCGTGCCGCTGCTGGACGACGCTGTGTTGCGGCCCGTGCTGCCGCTGCGGCTCGCCGCCGGCGAGCCCGAGCCGCTGTGGCGCCGGCGGGTGACGGTCGCGCTCGCGGCGATGATCGCGCCGCTCAGCGCGCTCACGTTCGCCCGCGAGATCAGCGCGACGCTTCCCGGCGGCCGGGCCGATCACCCGTTGCTCCGCGCGGTCGCGCCGCTCCGCTCGGTGAACGGCTACGGCCTGTTTCGCGTGATGACGACGGAGCGGCCGGAGATCGTGATCGAAGGCAGCCGGGACAGCGTGCACTGGCTCGAGTACGAGTTCCGCTGGCAGCCGGGAGCGGTGTCGCGCCGGCCGCGCTTCGTCGCCCCGCATCAACCGCGGCTCGATTGGCAGATGTGGTTCGCGGGGTTCGACCCCGAAGGCGCCGAGCCGTGGCTCGCCGGTCTGGTGCGCGGCCTGCTCGAGGGGAGGCCGCAAGTCCTGTCCCTGCTCGGGCCGAACCCGTTCCTCGACGCGCCGCCGCGCTACGTGCGACTCGTCTCCTACCGTTACCGGTTCACCACTGCACAGGAGCGCTCCCGCACCGGTGCGTGGTGGGCACGGCAGTTCGTCGGCTACCTCACGCGCGCGATCGCCCTTCCCGGGACTCCGCCGACACCGGATTCCGCAGCACGCCGACCTCCGGAATCTCCACCTCCACCACGTCGCCCGCCGTGAGCGGCCCGACGCCCGCGGGCGTCCCCGTCGCGATCAAGTCTCCGGGCTCGAGCGTCATCGTCTGCGACACGAATGCGACGAGCGCGGCGATGCCGAACACCATGTCGCGCGCGCGCCCGCGCTGCCGGTCGACACCGTTCACGCGGCAGCGGACCTCGAGCTCCGAGAGGCGCGTCGCCGCAAGGCGATGCGCCCGTTGACCCGGGCCGGATCCGGTTTATCTTCCCGCCCGTGACGCGCGGGCCGCGGGGTCGGCTCGCGCCGTTTGCTTCTCTAGGAGCTGGTTCATGAAGGCGACCGATATCCGGCGCGGCCACGTTATCCTCCTCGACGGGCAGCCGTGCCGTGTCATGGATTTCACCCACCGCACGCCCGGGAATCTGCGGGCATTCGTTCAGGTGCGGCTCCGCAATTTGGTCACCGGGAACACCTTCGACACCCGGCTCTCGGCCACCGACTTCGTGGACGAAGCCCCGCTCGAGACCAAGGAGTTCCAGGTTCTCTACGCCGATCAAGGCGGCGTGCACGTCATGGACACCACGACCTACGAGCAGCACACGCTCGACGGTGAGGCCGTGGGCGATCACGCCGCTTGGCTCCAACCCGAGATGCACATTCAGGTCGAGTGGCTCAACGGCCGCCCGGTGGGCATCGAGCTGCCCTCGGTCGTCGAGCTCACCGTGGCGCAGACGTCCCCCGTGATGCGGAGCGCCACCAAGACCGCGAGCACGAAGCCGGCGAAACTGTCGAACGGCGTCACCATCCAGGTGCCGGAATTCATCAATGAGGGGGAGAAGGTGCGAGTGGACCCACGGGAAGGGGTCTATCTGGAACGGGCGAAATAGGGCCCGCCCGTTCGGGTAGGTCGCGACCACGCCCACGCGCATAAATTGCTTGGCATCCCAGCCCCGGGGCCTCGCCCCGGGGTTCGTTTGTCACTGAGAGGACCGATGATGCGCTCCGCCACGCGGCTCAACTTGCTCGGTACGGAACAGGCCTATCTGGTGCTTGGCTCGGCGCGGCGACTCGAGGCCGCCGGTCACAAGGTCGTGCACCTCGAGATCGGCGAGCCCGACATGCCGACGCCGCCGCACGTCGTGGAGGCGGGCATTCGCGCGCTGCGGGACGGTCTCACCCGCTACGCGCTCGCGGCCGGCGTGCCGGAGCTGCGCGACGCGATCGCCCACTCCCTGGCCGCGCGCGGCGTGCGCGCGGCGGCGGAGAACGTGATCGTCGCGCCGGGCGCGAAGCCGATGCTGTTTGCCGCAGCGCTCGCGCTCATCCAGCCGGGCGACGAGGTGCTCACGCCCGATCCCGGCTTTCCGATCTACGAGTCCGTCGTGCGGTTCGCGGGCGGCCGGCCGGTGTACTACCCGCTGGACGAGTCCCGCGCGTTCGCGCCCGACGTGGTAGCCATCGCCGAGCGGGTCACGCCGCGTACGCGCGTGCTCATCCTGAACCTGCCGCACAACCCGACCGGCGGCGTTGCGACCCCGGACGACCTCGCCCGCCTGGCGGCGCTCGCCCAGCGGCACGATTTGTGGGTGATCTCGGACGAAGTCTACGGACCGATCCGCTACGACGAGCGGTACGACAGCATCGCGGCGCTACCCGGTATGGCCGAGCGGACGTTCCTGGTGGACGGATTTTCCAAGACGTACTCGATGACCGGCTGGCGGCTGGGTTACGGGGTCATGCCGCAGTGGCTGGCCGAGCCCGTCACGACGCTCATGATCAACAACGTGTCCTGCACCGCGACGTTCGTGCAGTACGCCGGTCTTGCCGCGCTCACCGGCCCGCAGGACGCCGTCCGGCGAATGGTATCGGGCTTGCGCGGCAAGCGGGATCGGCTGGTGCGCGGACTCGAGGCGATCGAGGGCGTCACGTGCGCCACGCCTGCGGGCGCGTTCTACTGCTTCCCCGACATCAGCGGGATCCTGGAGCGGACCGGCATGACGTGCGAGGCATTCGCCGAGCGGCTGCTTGAGGACGCGCACGTCGCCGCGCTCGCCGGCACGGCGTTCGGTCCGGGGGGAAAGGGTCACCTGCGGATGTGCTACGCGACCGATCCCGCCCTGATCGACCTGGCGCTGCAGCGGATCCGGACGTGGGTGGGGAGCCGCCCAGGGGTGGCTGTGCCGCGGTAGGTCCACACCCTGAAGGGTGTGCTCGGCGCTGCACTGTGCTGAAGCACACTGTCCTTCAGGACAGTGTCTCGCCGAGCCCACGCTTCCAGCGTGGGAACGCGCGCCTTGACCTCCCCCGGCCGGTGGCTATCTTACGACCGACAACTGATTGCGTGGTGATTTGCCGCGTATTGCCGCCACGTTAAACAAGGTGCTAAAAAGCGACCGCCCGCGGCGTTGATCGCCCGGGCATTTTTGTTGAGGTCTCGATGACGTCCACCACCGCGCCGGTCGCCTCTCGAGCTTGGCTCAGCGCTCGTCCGCTCCGCTGCCGCAACTGCGGCGCCGACCGCGCGGCCGGCCCGGTCTCGATTTGCGAGCAATGCCTCGGGCCGCTCGACCCGGTGTACGAGCCGCGGCGGCGCCTTCCCAACCGCAAGGCCATCGCCGCGCGGCCTCCCTCGCTGTGGCGATACCAGGAGTGGCTGCCGTTCGACGGCGACCCCGTGCTGTCCCTCGACAGCGGGTTCACGCCGCTCGTCGAGACGCCCGCGCTGGCGCGTCGCCTCGGCGTGGCGCGCGCCTGGGTCAAGAACGATACCGTCTGCCACCCGTCGCTGTCGTTCAAGGACCGGGTGGTCGCGGCGGCGATCAACGCGGCGGCGGCGTTCGGGCTCGACACGATCGGCTGTGCCTCGACCGGCAATCTCGCGAACGCCGTCGCGGCCCATGCCGCCCGCGCCGGGCTCAAGGCGTGGATCTTCATCCCCGACACGCTCGAGGCGGCGAAGGTGATCGGCGCGAGCGTCTATGGCCCCAGGCTAGTGCGCGTGCGCGGCACGTACGACGACGTCAACCGGCTGTGCGCGCAGGTGGCGGACCGGTTCGGCTGGGGGATCGTGAACGTCAACCTGCGCAGCTATTACGGCGAGGGCTCGAAGACGGTCGCGTACGAGATCGCCGAGCAGTTGGGCTGGCGGCTGCCGACAGCGGTCGTCGCCCCGATGGCGGGGGGCTCGCTCGTCACCAAGCTGCACAAGGGGTTCGGGGAGTTCTTGGACGCCGGGCTCGTCGCTGGCGCCGCGCCGCGCCTGTACGGCGCGCAGGCGAGCGGGTGTGCGCCGATCGTGCGGCTGGTGGAGCGCGGCGGCACACAGCTCGAGCCCGAAGTGCCGAACACGATCTGCCGGTCGCTCGCGATCGGTAACCCCGCCGACGGACCGTTCGCCGCCCGCGCGATGCAACAGTCGGGCGGTTGGGCGGCCGCGGTGAGTGACGACGCTCTGGTCCAGGGCATCCGGTTCCTCGCCGAGGACGCGGGGGTGTTCGCGGAGACGGCCGGCGGCGTGACCGCGGCGGCGGCCCTGGCGCTGGCCCGCGCCGGGCGGCTGCGGCCGGAGGACGAAGTCGTCCTGTGCATCACGGGGCATGGCCTGAAGACCGTCGAGGCGGTGAGCGGCGCGCTGCCGGAGGTGCCGCTGATCGCGCCCCGACTCAAGGAGGTAGCGGCGCTGGTGGATGGGAACGACTCGTGACGCCTGCGAGCGTGCTGGTGCGCGTCCCCGGCTCCACGTCGAACGTCGGCGCGGGATTCGATTGCGTCGGGATCGCGATCGATCGCCGCCTCAGCGCGACGGCCCGGCTCGAGCCGTCGTCCGGCGCGCCGCTCCGCATCGACCGACGCGGCACGCTGACCGCCGTGACCGTGCCGCCGGACCGCGACTCGCTGTTCGCCGGCTTCGCCGCCGCGTGCCGCGGTGCGGGTTGCCGGGTGCCGGCGGGCCTCGTGATCGACGCCGGCTCCGACATTCCGGTCGGCCGCGGCCTCGGCTCGTCGGGCGCGGCGACGGTCGCAGGAGCGCTGGCGGCCCGGGCCCTGCTCGGGCTCGGGCTCGACGACGACATGCTCGCCCGCCTGTGCGCGGAGGTCGAGCACCACCCCGACAACGTGGCGCCGGCGATCTACGGAGGCGCGGTGCTCGCCGTCCCGGGGCCGGAGGGGCGATTGACCGTCGCTCCGCTCGAGGTGCACGCGTCGCTGGTGTTCGTGTTCGCCGTGCCTGACGTGGAGGTCGCCACCGAGCGCGCCCGCGCGGCGCTGCCGCCGAGCGTGTCCCACCGGACCGCGGCGACGGCAGCCGCGAAGGCCGGGGCGCTCGTCGCCGGGCTGGCGCGGGCCGACGCGGGGCTGCTCGCAGCGGCGCTCGACGACGTGCTGCACGTGCCCCACCGGCGCGCGCTCGTGCCCGGCTACGACGCGGTGACGGCGGCGGCGCGCGCGGCCGGAGCGTTCGGCGCCACGCTGTCGGGCTCCGGGTCGTCGATACTCGCGGTGACGCCCGCCTCAGCCGCCCCGGGCGTCGCGGACGCGATGGCGCACGCGTGGCGCGAGCTCGGCGTCGCGGTGGAGACCTTCGTCCTCACCCGGCCTGCGGGCCGCTATCAGCTGACCAGCCTCACTCAGGAGACAGTGCCATGTCCATCACGGTGAACCTTCCCTCGGTGCTCGCGACCCACGCGGGCGGCGTGCGCACGCTGCGCGCCAACGGCCGCACCCTCGGCGAAGCCGTCGCTAACGTGGCGGCGCAATACCCTGCCCTCGGACCGCGCCTGCGCGACAAGGACGGCAACCCGTATCCATTCGTCGTGTTCTACCTGAACGACGAGGACATCCGGTTTCGCGGCGGCTTTGCCGCGCCCGTCCAGGACGGGGACGAGGTGACCGTCATTCCCGCGATTGCGGGAGGGTGAGCCCTACTTCGCGCAGCGCGCCGCAGCGCGCGGCTCAGCGGCGCGCGACCGCGGGCGTGATCTCGACCGAGCCGGCGAGGTCGCCGTTCGAGAGCCGGCCGTCCGCTTCCACCCAGGACCCCTTGAGCCAGCCGTCCGCCATCGTCCCCCCGAGACGGATGGTACCGGCCTTCCAGTCCACCATCCCCTCGAGCTCGGCGTCGAACGAGCGGGCGCCCGATGGGTCCACCACCGACCAGTGTGTGACGACGTGCCATACCGGGCTCGCCGCCTCGGACGCGCTCTCGACCTGGCGCAGCTCGACTCTGACACCGCTGCGTGTCCACCCGCGAACCGATCCTTCCCAGACGCAGCTCTGACCGTCCGTCGATACGCCGGCGAAGGCTGTCTGGAATGTGAGCCGTCGCGGCGCGGTCGTCGGCCGGACGAGCATGACGCCGACAGCGGCGCCGAAGAACGATATACCAGCCGTGAAGCGATTCATCTTGAACTCTCCCGGATCGAGGATACCGCTCCGCGATCATGGTCACAGTGTAAGGAGGTGCGGCGCCCGGCGTCTACACACCATCGGGTGGGCGCCGGCTACCCGTTCGACGTAACCCGCTCACAACCCGGCGTCCGCCGCCGCGATCCGCGCGAGCGCCGCCCAATCGATCTCCTGCCAGCCGCGCGCGACCGCGGACAGATACCGGTCCCGGACGAGACTCGCCAGCGGGAGCGGGGCCGCGACGTCGTCCGCCGCGGCGAGCGCGAGCCGAACGTCCTTGAGGCCGTACTTGAGCTTGAACCCGGCTGGCTCGTAGCGCTGATCGGCAATCAGCTTGCCGTAGTTTTCGTAGATCGGCGAGCGGAACAACCTGCCGTTCACAATGTCGAGCAAGTCGGCCGGCGCGATCCCGTACTTGCGGCCGAGGGCGAACGCTTCGCCTAGCGCTTCGATCGCCGCGACGATGAGAAAGTTGCCGGCGAGCTTGATCACGTTGGCCCGGGCGGGATCCTCGCCCGCCGCCACCGTGCCCTGACCCATCGCGTCGAACAACGGACGGCAGCGCTCGATTGCCGCAGCGGGCCCCGCTGCCACGATCCACAGCTTCCCCGCCTCCGCTGCCTCCGGGCGGCCAAACACCGGTGCAGCGACGTACGTGTGTCCCGCAGCCCGGTGCCGCTCGGCAAGGCGGCGCGAGAGTCCCGCACTGATGGTGCTCATCGACACGTGAATCGCGCCAGTGGGCAGCGCCGCGAGCGCGCCCTGCTCGCCGAGCAGCACCGCTTCGAGCGCCGCGTCGTCGGCGACCATCGTGACAAGGACCTCGGCGCCGCGCGCGGCCGCGCTGGGCGAGTCCGCGATCACGGGGTCGAGCGGCTTGATTTGATCCGCGCGGGCGCGGGTGCGGTTGTAGACGCTGAGCTTGTGGCCCGCTTGCAACAGGTGGCGCGCCAGCGGCAGCCCCATATTGCCGAGGCCGATGAATCCGACTCTCATGCTGCCTCCGATGTGTATTTCACGTTGGGCAAGATACCGAGACAACGCGGCGCGACGCCCCACTCTGGAGCACCTTGCCTGACGGCAGCCGGGGCAGGATTGTCCAGACATGAAAGCGATCCGTGTGCATGGGCCCGGTGGTCCCGAGGCGTTACGCTACGAGGACGTCCCCCAGCCGGCGCCCGGTCCGGGAGAGGTGCTGATACAGGTCCAGGCCGCCGGCGTGAATTACATCGACGTGTATCAGCGCACGGGGCTGTACAAGGTGGCGCTCCCCTTCACACTCGGACAGGAGGCGGCGGGGGTCGTGACGGCCCTCGGCTCGGGTGTGACCGAGGTGAAGGTCGGTGACCGCGTCGCCTATACCCATGTGATGGGCGCCTACGCCGAGTACGCGGTCGTGCCCGCCGACCGGGTCTTGGTGTTGCCGGACGGCGTCAGCACGAAGCAGGGCGCGGCCGCCATGCTGCAGGGTATGACGGCGCACTACCTGGCCTCCACGACGTACGCTCTGAGATCGGGCGATACGTGTCTCGTGCACGCGGCAGCCGGCGGAGTAGGGCTCCTCCTGTGTCAGATCGCCCGGTTGCGCGGCGCGCGGGTGCTCGGGACCGTCTCGACGCGGGAGAAGGCCGAGCTCGCCCGGCAGGCGGGGGCGGATGCGGTCATCCTGTACACCGAGCAGGATTTCGAGACCGAGGCCAAGCGGCTCACGAACGGGGCGGGTCTGCAAGTGGTGTACGACTCGGTCGGAAAGACGACGTTCGAGAAGGGGTTGAATTGCCTCACGCGCCGCGGGATGATGGTGCTGTACGGACAGTCGAGTGGCCCGGTCGGGGCGTTCGATCCTCAGGTACTGAGCCAGAAGGGGTCGCTCTTTCTCACTCGACCGACCCTCGGTCACTACATCGCCACCCGTACGGAGCTGTTGGAGCGGGCGGGAGAGGTGTTGGGCTGGATCAAGAGCGGTAGACTGAAGCTCCTGATTCAGCACGAGTTCCCGCTCGCGCAGGCGCCGGAGGCGCACCGCGCTCTCGAGGGACGCAAGACCACCGGCAAGGTGCTGTTGATTCCGTGACCCCGACCACGAGGAAGCGCCCTATGACGCTACCAACCCGCCCGCTCGGTACGAGCGGCATGGACATCACGGCCGTCGGCTTCGGCGCTTGGGCAATCGGAGGCGGCGGCTGGGCATTCGGCTGGGGGCCGCAGGACGATGCCGATTCCCTCGCCACGATGCGTCACGCCCTCGAGCTGGGCATCAACTGGATCGACACGGCCGCGGTATACGGCCTCGGTCACTCCGAAGAGGTCGTGGGCCGCCTGCTGCGCGAGCTGCAGCCTGGGGAGCGGCCCGTGGTGTTCACCAAATGCGGCCTCGTGTGGGACGAGCGGAATCCGATGACGGAGGCGCGGCGGGTCCTGCAGCCCGAGTCGATCCGTAAGGAGGCCGAAGCCTCGCTGCGCCGGCTCGGGGTCGAGCGCATCGATCTCTACCAGTTCCACTGGCCGGACGAGACGGGCACTACTGTGGAACACTCCTGGGAGGCGATGGTGGGGCTGGTGGAGCAGGGCAAGGTGCGGGTGGCCGGCGTTTCAAACTTCGACGTAGGGCTGCTGGAGCGGTGCGAGGCGATCCGCCACGTAGACTCGCTGCAGCCTCCCTTCTCCCTGATCCGCCGGGACGCTGCGGAGCGGGAGATCCCGTGGTGCGCGGAGCACGGCACGGGCGTCATTGCGTACAGCCCCATGCAGTCGGGAATCCTCACAGACGGCTTCACGGCGGAGCGGGTGGCGCAGCTCGCCCCGGACGATTGGCGTCGGCGCTCACGCGAGTTCCAGCAGCCCAACCTCGGCAAGAACCTCGCGCTGCGGGACGCGCTCCGGCCCATCGCGCGGCGCCATGGCACGACCGTGTCGGCCGTCGCGATCGCCTGGACGCTCGCGTGGCCCGGCGTGACCGGCGCGATCGTCGGCGCCCGCAGGCCGGAGCAGGTGGACGGCTGGATCGGGGCTGCGACGCTGCGACTCGCGCCGGCCGACTTGGACGAGATCGCCGCCGCGATCGCGCGCACCGGCGCGGGCTCCGGACCCGCGCGGCCGTTGCCGGCTCGGGCGCCGCGGGCGCAGGCGACCCGGTGACGCCCGCCGCGGGCACGCTCGCGCTCCTGTTCGACCTGGACGGCACCCTCGTGGACAGCGTGTACCAGCATGTGTTGGCGTGGCGCGAGGCGCTCGAGGAGGGGGGCATCGAGCTGTCCGTCTGGCGTATCCACCGGCGCATTGGCATGAGCGGCGGACTGTTCCTCGACGGGCTGGCGCGGGAAACCGGCCGCCGGCTGACGCCGGAGGACGAGAAGCGTATCCAGCAGGTCCACGCGGCGGCCTTCAAGCGGCAAGTATCGCAGGTGCGCCCTCTCCCCGGTGCCCGCGACCTGCTCAGCTACCTGTCGCAGGCCCGCGTGCCGTGGGCGATCGCGACGAGCGGGCGGCTCGAGAGCGCGCGCCCGCTGCTCGAGATGCTGGGCGTCCGCTCCGACGTACCGGTGGTGTCCCGCGATCAGGTAGAGCACGCCAAGCCCGACCCGGATCTGTTTCTCGCGGCGGCAGCCAAGCTCAACGTGCCGGTCGGCGATACGGTGGTGGTGGGAGACAGCGTGTGGGATCTCCTCGCCGCGCGCCGCGCACGGGCCCTCGGCGTAGGCCTGCTCTCGGGGGGGTACGGCCAGGACGAGCTCGAGGGCGCGGGCGCCTATCGTGTGTACCAGGATCCGGCGGATCTGCTGCGGCACCTCGACGAGGTCGGCGTCCGCCTCTCGCACTGACGTCGTCCCTCCTCAGGACCTACGTTCGTCATGGCGGATCCGAGGCGTGCTTCACCGGTCCGCCGGCCTCTCGTTGTGCCGCCCGGATCCACACCCGCACCTCGGCCGGCGTGGGCCGCGTGCCGTGGTGCACGCCTCGCCACACGGAGTCGGGGTCCGCCAGCGCCAGAGCTTCCACGGTCGCGATGCCGCCCGCGATGAGCGCGGCGGCGTGGCGCGTCCCGATCCCCCGGAGCGTGCTGAGGCGCGCGGCCTGGCGCGCCGCCTGCGCTTCATCGGGCGTGATGCGCGCGCGGTACGCGAGCTCTGCGGCGGGGGCTCGGGCGAGCCGGAACACGTCCGTCCATCCCGCGTTTTGCAGCCGGCCCCGCACTGCGTCGCTGATCCCGGGCAGCTCCGCGAGCCGCGGCGTCACCGAGCTGACCGTCCAGTGGTCCATTGCGGCGAGGACGAGTACCGCAAAGGCCACCGACGGTAGGACCGTGCGCGGCCGCGTCCGCGGCGCGAGCAAGTGATACAGCGACCACACCTCGAGCGCGAAGAAAGGAAAGCCGAGGAAGCCGATCGGCGGCATCTCGAAGATCTTCACGTGCTCGAGGAAGGGCACCGTGTAGATCCACTTTCCCCGTGCGGCGGCGTTGAACGACTCCCACACGCCGCCCGCGAACAGGCCGGCCGCCATGAGGCGCGCGATGCGGCCCCATCTGCCCGCGACCATGTCGGCGAACAGCGAGCGTTCGGGATCGGTGCGATATAACACGGGCTCCGCGACGAGCCACACCGCGCCCCACGTAAGCGGGTGGAGATATCGGGGGAACGCGAGCGTCGCGGCGAGCGTCGCCCACCCGAGCCCAAAGGCGGCGCGGAGGTCCCGGGAGCGCAGGGCGATGGGGCGCGACTGCAGGCGCTGCCACACCCGGAGCCGATCCAGCAGCCGCTCCGGCAGCAGCACCGCCGGGACGACCGTCGCGAGCGACAGCGTGATGCCGACCCAGCGCTCGACCGGGTTCGCCGGGAGAAACACGTAGTACCAATCCTGCAGCCGGACGTTGATCGCTTCGAACAAGAACCAGATTACCGCGGACCACCACAGCATCGTCGCAAGCGCGCGGGGCTCGGCCAGCAGCGATTCGCCCCCGCGCAGCACGACCATTTGATCGAGGATCAGGAGGGTCGGATACCACGCGAAGACGTACAGCCAGGTCGGGACCGGCGGGATTTCGTAATAACGCAGCACCGCGGCGGCGACGAGCACCAGCGCCGCCACCAGCAGGCGCGGTCGGACTAGTGTCGCAGCGTCGGCCGGAGCCGCCCGTATGCCCATGTCCCAGTCACCTCGCCGGCTTGAAGAGGAGGTCTTGATAGTCGAAGCTGAAATCGGCGAGCGGCGAGACGGCCTCCATCTTGAACTGCTCGATGGAGCCGTCCGGCCGGAGCGCAAAGCTGACGTAGGCGTCCTCGATGTGCGCCGTCCGCCAGCGGGCGATGAACGTGTCGTGCTGCCAGTGCTCAAGATCGCCCACGAAGGCCGGCGAATGACTGAACCGCAGCACGAGGCGGCCGTTCTCGAGGGTGATTGCGGCGTCCCCGTACAGCTCGTCGCGGTACGTCCCGGCGTATCGCGCCAGCGTGAGCGACGGTCCCACCAGCGAGTCGCGCGCGCTTGCTCTGGCGCGCACGATCGAATCCGCCTGAGCGCGCCCCAGCTGCTCGGCCTGGGCAAATGCGGCGACCCAGTCGGTCGGCGGCGCGCCGAAGAACGTGTCCAGCAGCCGGTAAGCGAGCGCCGTCATGAGCGATGACTCCCCGTTCGTGAGAATAACGAGGCCGAGCCGCTCGCTCGGCACGAGCATCACCTGCGAGGTCATCCCCGCGAGCCCGCCGGTATGGGCCACGAGTTTCCGTCCCCGGTAGTCCCGCATGAACCAGCCGAGCCCATACTCGGAGAAGTTGGCCCGCAGCGCGGCGAGCGGGGGCGGCGGGTCGCCGATCGGGAGGATGGTCTGCCCCGACCACATCACGCGCGCCTGGCGCTCGCTGAACAGCCGGCCCCCCGCGTAGCGACCGGAGTCGAGCCGGCACAGGAGCCATTTTGCCATGTCGCTGACGTTCGACACGATGCCGCCGGCTGGCCCGGTGTTGTCGATCGAATCGCGCGGCACGACCTGCAGCTTTCCCTGCTCCACACCGTGCGGCGCCGCGACGTTGCTGGTCGAGCTCAAGGCCGCCACGCGGGTTCCGCTCTCGGTCATGCCGAGCGGGGCGAGAATGCGTTGCGTGATGAAGTCGTCCCAGCCCTTCCCGCTGACGGCCGGGACGATCTCTCCGGCGGCGATGTACAGCACGTTGTCGTAGGCGTAGCGGCTCCGGAAGCTCGACGCCGGCTTCGCGGCGCGGATGCGGTGGATGATCTGGGCCCGGTCGTAGCTCGAGTGGAACCACAGGAGGTCCCCGGCGCCGAGTCCGAGCCCGCTGCGGTGCGTCACCAGGTCGCGGATGGTAAACTCGCGCGTGACGTACGGATCGTACAGCTGGAAGTCGGGAAGGTATTGGGTGACCGGGTCGTCCCAGGAGAGCTTCCCCTCGTCGGCGAGCATGGCGAGCGCCGCGGTGGTGAACGCCTTGGTGTTGGACGCGATCTGGAAGAGCGTGTGGGCGTCGACGCGGGCCGTGTCGCCGAGCGTGCGGACGCCGTAGCCCTTCGCGAACAGCAGCTTGCCGTCCTTCACGACCGCGACCGCCGCGCCGGGGATCTGGAGGCGCTCGAGGCCGCGGTTTACGTAGGCGTCAAAGTCTTTCTGGCGAAAGTTCTGGGCGGATGCCGCAGACGCGGCGATCGCGAGCCCCGCGGTCACGAGGGAGATTCTCACGACAACCCTTCCTGTGTGGAGTGGTGACACCGGAACAAGGGAACAGGGGAAGGGCCACCCGAGTCCACGCTTCCCTCGTCCCCGGCTGCTTCCCGTGTTATTCGAGCGATACGCGCAGCACGACGTTCCGCCCGGGGTCGAGCGCGAACTCCTTGTAGCGGCTCAGGAAGCTGCGGTACGCCGTGTTCGCGACGTTGCGCACGGCGACATCGATCCGGACCTCCCGGCCCCACAGCGGCCGCTCGAGCCCCGCCTCGACGTGCAAGAGAGCGTAGCCGGAGGTGGGGATGTCGAGGGAATCGAGTCGAGTCTGCCGCGTCACAAGCTCGCCGTCGATCGCGAGCCGCGCCCGATCGGCCCAGCGGAGCGCGCTGCCGTGCAGCTCCGCGCCCAGGGCCACGCGGGCCGGCGGCATGAGCGGGAGCGGCGCGTCGCTCGCGCGGTTGGTCCCGCGAACCGCATCGAACCGCCCGTGCAGCGACAGGGGCGTGGCGAGATCGACGCCGAGCGATGCCTCGCCGCCCGCGAGCCGCGCATCCGCCTGGGCATATCGGTACACCCGCAACGAGTCCGCGGGCGTGACATGGACGAACGCGCCGGTCGGCGTGATGTAGATGAAGCGCGCGATCGCGTTGCGATACACCGCGAGCTCGCCGCGGACCCGCGCGCCCTGCCAGCGCACGGCGACGTCAACGTTCGTCCCCGCCTCCGGCTTCAGGCCGGGATCCCCGATCTCGTAGCGGGCCTCGCCCAAGTGCGGACCGTTCGAGAACAGCTCGAACAGCGTGGGCGCGCGCCACGCGCGGCCGACGTTCGCGGTGATGGCGAGCGTCTCGACGGGCCGGTACACCAGGCCGGCATCCCCCGACCACGCCGTGTAGTCGCGCTGCTGCGGCGCCAGGGTGAGCGTGGCGTTGCTGTCGACAGTGAGACGGCGCCGATCGACGCGACCGCCGGCGAGCACGCTCCAGCGGCCGAGCGTTGCCTGCTCGAACACGAAGGCCGCCGCCGAACGCACCCGCGCGTCGGGGACGAGCGGGATCGGCCCGCGCGTCTCGTTCGTCTGACGCAGTCCCGCTATCCCGACGGTGCCGCGGAGGGCCGACCCCGCCCCGTGGTGCGCCAGGAGGTCGAGCGACGTGGTGTTGAGCAGCAGGTCGAACGCCGTCCCTTCCAGCGGCGCACCCGTCGGGCCGGTCCCCGTGTCGGAGACCTCGATGAGCGAGTGGCGCTGCCACTGCGCCTTGGTCTCGAGACGCAGCGAACCCACGCGATAGTCACCCGCCAGCTGGACGCGATCGTCCGACAGCTTGCGCTCGGGCCCGCCCTCCTCCGCGCCGCTCGGCGGCTCGTTCGCTTCGAGTAGCTTGAACTCGCCGGCGTACCGCGTATAGCGGAGCGTCGTGCTGCCGCCCGCGCCGCGGCGGCCGACTGCGGCCTCGCCGTTCAGCGCCCCGAAACCGGTATTGTCGAGCTCACCCGCGGGCGTGTGCAGGCTTCCGGCCGCGCGCCCGATGCCGAACACGCGCCATGCCCATGCACGGCTCGCTCCCTCGATCCGGGCAGCCGCTTCCACTTCGGCGTTGTTCGTGGCGCCCGAGACTTCGAACCCAGTTCGGATCATGCGGGGGCCGCCGTTCGCGTCCGGTAGCTCCGCGGGGATCACGTTCACCACGCCGCCCAGCGCGTCAGACCCGTACAGGACGCTGGAGGGCCCGCGGATCACCTCCACGCGCTGGGCGAGGCGGGCGTCCACCGACGGTCCGTCTTCGTCGCTCCACGAGTAATCCTCGAGGCGGTTCCCGTTCGCGAGCACCAGCACCCGCGCCCCCGCGAGCCCGCGGATCACCGGCTTGCCGATCTGCCCGCCGGTGCTGAGCGCGTTGACGCCGGGCAAGCGCGACAGGGAGTGCGCGAGCGACACGCTCTGCTCGCGGCGCAGACCGTCTTCCGACAGGGCAGCTGTGGACAGTGGCGAGCCGAGCGTCGCTGTGGGTATGCGCGTTGCGGTGATGGTGACCGGCTCGATCCATACCGGCGACCGCCGGAGCGCGACCGTGAGGGTCGTCGGCCCGCGGACAACGACCTCACGTGCGAAGGGCGCGAAGCCGACGTGACGGACGATCACCGTGTACTGACCGGGCGGCACATCCGCCAGGGCGAAACCGCCATTCGCACCGGTGGTCGCCACGCGGTGCAGCTCGGTGATCAGGATGACCGCTGTGGGAAGGGGCACGCCGTCGAGGTCGGTGACGCGGCCGGAGAGGGTATCGCCGGCCGACGGGCCGACGAGCAGGAGCGCCAGCGCGCCAAGGAGGTGCATGGCTGTCACCATATCCGCGGGCGACAGCGATGGCAAGACGCGTACCTAGGCGCGGTCGGTCATCGCCTTGAACATCCAGTACTCTGGGCCGGCCGCGTGCTCGGGCCAGTCGGCGAGATGCTCCTCGCCCCGCCAGGCCTCATCGCTCCCGCGCCAAGACTCTCGGTCGACGTGGACGGCGCCGCGCCAAGCCTCGCGGCCCTGCGCGAACAACTCCTCCAACTTGTCGTCGCCCGGCTCGTGCTCGGGTAACCATGGGTCTCGCATCCGGCCACTCCTCGTCCGCCCCTGCGTGAGGGGACAGCGGCTGTGAGCGCAAAGCCCATGCCTGCCCCAGAGCGCTGCGGCAAGTGGCTCGGGGGTATGAGGATAGATGAACACGACCTGGTGGAGCCGGGTGGCGATCGGATTGCAACCCGGGCATGGCGCGGCGCAATGACACTGTAATGTTGGTGTGACGGGCATCACCGGAATCGCAACCGACTGTCCCGTGGGAGGGAGCCGCTACGTCATGACGGTCGCTTCGATCAACCCCGCCACGGGCGCGACGCTGGAGACGTTCGCCGAGACCACGCCCGCAGCGCTCGAGCGAATCCTCGACCAAGCGCTCGCCGCCCACCAGAGCTGGTGGCGCTGCTCGTACGCGCAGCGCGCGCAGGCGATGCGGGAGGCCGGACGGCTGCTGCGGAAGCGCAAGACCGACCACGCACGCACCATGGCACTCGAGATGGGCAAGCCGCTGAAGCAAGGGGAAGCGGAGGCGGAGAAGTGCGCCTGGGTGTGCGACTATTACGCCGAGCATGCCGAGCGGTTTCTCGCCGACCAACCACGCGAGACGGACGCCTCGAAGGCTTTCGTCCGCTTCGATCCGATCGGTCCCGTACTCGCGATCATGCCGTGGAATTTCCCGTTCTGGCAGGTGTTCCGCTTCGCCGCACCCGCCCTGATGGCGGGAAACGCGGGGCTCTTGAAGCACGCGCCCAACGTCACCCGCTGCGCACTCGAGATCGAGGCAATCTTCCACGAGGCGGGCTTCCCGGAGGGGCTGTTCCGGGCGCTGATCCTCGCTAACGAAGCCGCTGCGGCGGTCATCGCCGACCCGCGAGTGCGGGCGGTCACGCTCACAGGGTCGGATCGCGCCGGCAGTCAGGTGGCGGAGCAGGCCGGACGACACCTCAAGAAGACGGTGCTCGAGCTCGGTGGGAGCGATCCGTTCATCGTGTTGGGGGACGCCGACGTGGAACAGGCGGCTCGTAGCGCCGCGGAAGCCCGGCTCCTGAACAGCGGTCAGAGCTGCATCGCCGCGAAGCGGTTCATCGTGGTGGAGCCGGTGGCGGATCGGTTCCTTGACGCGTTCGTCGCCGCGATGCGCGCGCAGCGCATGGGCGATCCGCTGGCGCCGGACACCCAGATCGGCCCGCAGGCGCGGTACGACCTGCGCGCCAATCTCCACCGCCAGGTGGAAGAGTCCGTGCGCCGCGGCGCGCGGCTGCTGCTCGGCGGGACGCTCCCCGAGGGACCCGGCTTCTTCTACGCCCCCACCGTGCTGGCGGCGGTGGAGCAGGGCATGCCGGCGTTCGACGAGGAGGTGTTCGGACCCGTGGCCGCGGTGATCCGCGTGAAAGACGAATCGCAGGCAGTGCGCGTCGCCAACGCGTCCCGCTACGGGCTCGGCGCCTCGGTGTGGACCGCGGATTCGGCACAAGGCGAGCGGCTGGCGCGCGACCTCGAGGCGGGCTCGGTCTTCGTGAACGGACTCGTGAAGTCCGATCCCCGGCTGCCGTTCGGGGGCGTCAAGCGCTCGGGCTACGGGCGCGAGCTGTCGGAGTACGGGCTCAAGGAGTTCGTCAACATCAAGACGGTCTGGGTGGCGTGAGGATTCGCGTCGGGACGTCGGGCTACAACTTCCCCGAGTGGAAGGGGACGTTCTACCCCGCGAAGTTCCCCGAGGCGCAGATGCTCGAGTATTACGCCCAGCGACTCGCGACGGTCGAGATCAACTACACCTTCTACCGCATGCCGAACGCGAAGACCGTCGCGGGCTGGGACGCCGCCACACCCACGGGGTTCACGTTCGTGCTCAAGGCGCCGCAGCGCATCACCCACATGGCCCGGCTCCGGGACGTTGACGACCCGCTGCGCTACTTCCTCGAGACGGCGCGCAAGCTCGGCCCCAAACTCGGGCCGATCCTGTTTCAACTCCCACCCAACTTCAAGAAGGACCTCGACCGGCTGAACGATCTCCTCACCCAGTTCCCGGCGGACCTGCGCTGCGCCTGGGAGTTCCGTCACGAGTCGTGGTTGGCGGACGACGTGTACGAGGCGTTGCGGGCTGGGAACGCTGCGTTGTGCGTCGCGGACACGGAGGAGGGGCATACCCCGCTCGTCGCCACCGCCGACTTCGGCTACCTGCGGCTGCGCGACGAGGGCTACAAGAAGCAGGATCTCGAGCACTGGGCCAAGTCGGTGACCGAGCTGGGGCAGGGGTGGCAGGAGGCGTTCATTTTCTTCAAACACGAACAGTCAGGGATCGGACCGAAGCTGGCGCAGGAATTTGTCTCCCTGCTCGCGAAGTAGCCTCGACAGCTAGATGGTCAGCCTGCGGTAGATCGACAGGTGCCGTAGCGCCGCCGCTTTCTTTCCCACCCTCTCGTACAGCCGCGCGACGTTGTAATGCGCATCCGCGAGCCGCGGATCTGTGGCGAGCGCCGCGCGATACGCGTCGATCGCATCCGCCGGGCGGCCCAGGTCTTCGAGCGCGATCCCCAGATTGAACGCCGCCGTGGCGTGCTCGGGGCTTTCCCGCAGCGCCAACCGGTAGTGGCGCTCGGCTTCCTCCACGAGCCCTTGCTCGTGCAGCAGCCGGCCGAGGTTGACGTGGGCATCGGCGTGATGGGCGTCGAGCTCGAGCGCCCGCCGGTAGGCGTCGCGGGCTTCGGCCGGCGCGGCCACCTCGAGCTCCAGCCCGAGCTCGTACCAGTCTTCCGCGGAGAGGTCCTGCTCCACCAGCCGGGCGGCCCGCGCGGTGCGCCGCGCCATCGGAGCCGCCCGCGTGGCGAGATCCGAGATGGCGAAGTCGATCTGCATCTGGTCCGACTCGGGGCTCCAGGTGGACTCGCCGTCGCTCACGACGATGCGGTCGTCTTCGGCCGTGATCCGCAGCTCGGCGAGGGAGCGGCCGCGGGGCAGCTCGCTGCGGAGCCGGCGTAGTGCCCGCCGGATGCGGCGCGTGGGAATCCGCGCGGCGACGAGCCCCTTGGCGGTGCGCAGGATGACGAGGTCCTGGAAGGAGAACAGCAGCTCACCGCGGGGGCCGCGACCGGGCGTCAAAAACCCGTCGTGAGCGAAGGCTCGCACCTGCGCAACGGTCAATCCCAGTAGCTTGGCGACGTCTCGGGAAGTGTAACCCTTCATCCCGAAAAACTACCCTCTTGCACCTCCCACTTTCCGTTTGGCGGCCGGCGCGGCTTTGGCGGCGGGTTTCCCCTCCACCCGCTTCGCCGGCTTCCGCTCGCCGGCGGCGCCCTTGCCCTTGAGGCTCGCCTTCAACGCCTCCATCAGGTCGATGATCTGCGTCTTGGGCGCCTCGGTCGGCTCCTCGGTGATCTCCTTGCCCTCCACTTTCCGTTGAATCTGCTCGAGCACCCGCTTGCGCACGTTGTCCTCGTACTTGTCGGGTTGGAACGCCGCGGACGCCGCCTGCTCCACCAGCTGCACGGCGAGCTGTAGCTCGGGCTTCTTCACGTCCACCTTGGAAATCGGCACGTCGGCGATCGAGCGGATCTCGTTCGCGTAGCGCAGCTGCTCCATGACGAGACCGGTTTCCTCGGGACGCACCGCGATGAGGTACTGCTTGCCGCGCGCCGCGTACTGTCCTACCGCCACGCGCCCCGTCTGCTTCAGCGCTTCCGCCAGCAGGCGATAGGCCCGGTCGCCGCCCTTGTCGGGGCCGAGGAAGTACGACTTCTCGACGTACTTCCTGTCCACCTGGTCCGCCGGCACGAACTCGGTGATCTCGACCGTGTTGGTGGACTTCTCTTCGAGGGCCTTCAGCTCCTCCGGCTTGAAGATCACGTACTGCCCTTTCGTGAACTCGTAGCCCTTCACCATCTCGTCCTTCTCGACCTTGTCGCCGTCTTTGGAGCAGACGTACTGCTGCTTCAGGCGCGCGCCGTCCTTCTTGTGCAGCCAGTTAAAGCTGATGGCGGCTGACGACTCGCCGGTCGAAAACAGCTTGATCGGCACGGAAACGAGGCCAAAGGACAGGGTGGCGGAACCAAGCGGGTGTGCGCTCATGGGTTAAGATTTCACCCTATGCCCCCAAAACGGAAGACCGGGTCCGATCCGCTCACTACCTACCGCGCCAAGCGGTCTCTGGACCGCACGCCGGAGCCCGGCGCGCGTCCCGCCACCGCAGCCCCCTCCGCCGGTGGCCTGTTCGTGGTCCACATGCACGCCGCCCGACGGCTCCATTGGGACCTCCGGCTCGAGATGGACGGCGTACTCACGTCGTGGGCCGTCCCGAAAGGCCCCTCGCCCAACCGCGCCGACAAGCGGCTCGCCGTCCACGTGGAGGACCACCCGCTCGAGTACGGCGACTTCGAGGGGCTCATTCCAGAAGGCAATTACGGCGCCGGCGCGGTGATCGTGTGGGACCGCGGACGCTGGGTACCGCTCGAGGACCCCTACGAGGGGATGAAGCAAGGGAAGCTGCTGTTCGAGCTGCACGGCTACAAGCTCAAGGGCAAATGGACGCTCGTGAAGCTCAAGAAGGGCGAGAAGGAATGGCTGCTGATCAAGGAGAAGGACGGCTACGCTGCTGCGGACGGCGGCCTGCCGCCCGAGTCGGTGCTGTCCGGGCTCACGGTCGAGGAGCTGAAGGCGGGGAAGGACCGCGCCGCGCCGGTGGTGAAGGAGCTCCAGCGCCTCAAGGTGCCGAAGCGGACAGTCACGCTCGCCGAAGCGGAGCCGATGCTGGCGGAGACGCGGGAGCAGCCGTTCTCGAAGGCGGGGTGGCTGTTCGAGCTCAAGCTCGACGGGTACCGCGTGCGCGCGGGGCGGGAGGGTGGAGGAGCGCGACTCATCACGCGCAACGGGCACGACATCGTCGCCGGGTTCCCCGAGATCGCGCGCGCCATCACTGCGCTGCCGTACGAGGGGCTCATCGTGGACGGCGAGCTGGTGGTCCCGGACGACGCGGGGCGGCCGAGCTTCCAGCGCTTGCAGAACCGTGCGCGTGTGAACCGAGCTCTCGACGTGCGACGCGCGGCGGTCGACTCACCAGGGGCGTTATACGTGTTCGACCTGCTTGCGTTCGAGGGCTACGACCTGCGGCCGCTTCCGCTCGAGAGGCGCAAGGCTCTTCTCGAGCGGATGGTACCCCGCGTCGGCCCGATAAAGTACATCGAGCACTTCGCAACGAATGGCGAAGCGCTGTATGAGCAGGTCGTCAAGCTGGGTCTCGAAGGCATCGTCGCGAAGAAGGCGGACTCCTCGTACCGCGCCGGCCGCTCGCCCAACTGGCTCAAGATCCGCGCCGACCGCGCGGACGACTTCGTCGTGGTGGGGTTCACCCGCCCCAAGGGCTCGCGCTCGGGATTCGGCGCGCTCGACCTCGGCGCCTACGAGGACGGGAAGCTCGTCTACGCGGGGCGCGCGGGGAGCGGCTTCACCGCAAAGGAGCTCAAGGAGGTGAGCACCGTGCTGGACCGCGGCGTGCGGCCCACGCCGGCGTTCACCGGCCCGGTGCCGCAGGACGAGGGGCACACGTGGGTGGAGCCGACGCTCGTCGTCGAGGTCCGATACAAGGAATGGACGGACGAGGGACTATTGAGGCAGCCCGTGTTTATCCGATTCAGGGATGACAAGCCGGTTACCGAAATCGCGAAAAAGGGATCGGGGAGAGGGGAGCGGGACGCTGAGGTGCCACCGGAGGGTACCTCTCCAATCTCCGCTCCTCCCAGAGAGGTGAAGTTCTCGAATCTCGACAAAGTTTTCTGGCCCGACGAAGGCTACACCAAGGGCGACCTGATCGACTACTACCGCGCCATCTCGCCCTGGCTGCTGCCGTACCTGAAAGATCGGCCGGTCGTGCTCACGCGCTACCCCGATGGGATCACGGGGAAGTCGTTCTTCCAGAAGGACGCGCCCAGCTTCGTCCCCGAATGGATCCGCCTCGAGCGGATCTGGAGCGAGGACACGCAGCGCGAGATCGCCTACTTCCTGTGCGACAACGTCGAGTCGCTGCTTTACATCATCAACATGGGCACGATCCCGTTGCACGTCTGGGGCAGTCGGATCGGAACCCTCGAGCAGCCCGACTGGTGCATTCTCGACCTCGATCCCAAAGAGGCGCCGTTCGTCCACGTGGTAAAGATCGCGCGCGCCACCAAGGCGCTGTGCGACGACCTCGAGTTGCCGTGCTTCATCAAGACGAGCGGCTCGACCGGGCTCCACGTCCTGCTGCCGCTCGGCCGCCAGTGCACCTACGAGCAGGCCCGCACGCTGGGTGGCCTGCTGGCGCGCGTCATCGCCGCCGAGCTGCCCGACATCGCCACCATCACCCGTCAGGTCGAGAAGCGCGGGGCCAAGGTCTATCTCGACTACGTGCAGAACGGCCACGGGCGCCTGCTCGTCGCGCCGTTCAGCGCGCGGCCCTTGCCCGGCGCGCCGGTGTCCATGCCGCTCCAGTGGAGCGAGGTGACGCCGAAGCTCGACATCAAGAAGTTCACGCTCAAGACCGCCCCGGCGCGCCTGCAGCGGCTCGAGGAGGACCCCCTGCGCCCGGTGCTCGAGCTCAAGCCGGATCTCGTGGCGACGCTGGAGCGACTCAACGCGCGACTTTCGGACGACGGATGACGACCGCTACCGAGCTGAGCTTCGCGGCGGGCCCGAACGGCTCTCGGGTCTCCGGATTGCTGCTCCGTCCGGAGAGCGCGCGGGTGCTCTACGTGCTCGCGCATGGCGCCGGGGCGGGGATGCGCCATCCCTTTCTCGAAACCCTCGCGCGCGCGCTCGCCGAGCGCGAGGTGGCGACGCTGCGCTACCACTTTCCCTACATGGAGCGGCGGGCCAGCCGGCCCGATCCCCCCGCGGTCGCGGCGACGACCGTGCGGGCGGCGGTGGCGGAGGCCGCTCGGGTCGCCCCGGGCCTGCCGCTCGTAGCTGGCGGCAAATCGTTCGGCGGGCGCATGACCTCGACGGCACAGGCGGAGCAGCCGCTCCCCGGCGTGCGGGAACTCGTGTTCCTCGGCTTTCCGCTGCATCCGCCAGGGCGGCCGGACGACAAGCGCGCGGAGCACCTCGAGCGTGTGCAAATTCCGATGCTGTTCTTGCAGGGGGATCGGGACGAATTCGCCGACCTGACGCTGTTGCGGCCGGTGATCAAGCGACTCGGCGGGCGCGCTACGCTCCACCTCGTGGAGGGGGGGGACCACTCGTTCCACGTCCTCAAGCGGTCGGGAAGGACGGATGCCGAGGTCATGGACGAGATCGCGGATGCGATCGTCGAGTGGTCGGCGCAGCCCGTGCAGTGAGCGGGCTGGGGTCTCGCGCGGCGACTGCGTATTTTTGTCGCGAAGCGAGACCCCAGCCCGCTCACGGGAGAGCGCATGCCGAACTATTGGATCGTGAAGACTGAGCCATCCACCTATAGCTTCGACGACCTCATCCGCCAGAAGACCGCGGTGTGGGACGGCGTCAAGAACAGCCTCGCTCTGAAGCATCTGCGCGAAATGAAGCCAGGTGACCAGGTGCTGGTTTACCACACGGGTGACGAGAAGGCCGTGGTGGGGGCGGCCGAGGTCGCATCCGAGGCGTACCCCGACCCCAAGCACAAGGACCCCAAGCTCGCGGTGGTGGACCTGAAAGCCGGCGAGAGACTGCCGCGGACGGTGCCACTCGCCGAGATTAAGAAAGAACGGGCGTTCGCCGATCTGGGGCTGGTGCGGATCGGGCGGCTGTCGGTGATGCCGGCATCCGCGGAACAGTTCAAGCGGCTGCTCAAGATGGGTGGGCTTAAGTAGGGACAACGGACACGGGAGACCGTCTTCTATGGGCAAGGGCGACATCCGCAGCAGGCGTGGCAAGATTTATCGTGGCACCCACGGCAACGCGCGCAGCCGGAAGCGCGAGAAAGCGAGGGCGCGCAAGCGGGGCCGGGAAGGGCCCGGCGCCGGGAAGGCCGGGGCGAAGCCCGCATGAGGGTCGGCCTCGTGCTCTGGCTCAGTATGCTCGCGGCGGTGCCCTGCGCCGCGCAGGACCGCTGGCAGGTGACGCTCAACAGCGGGGAGACCCTGTGGGATCTCCGGCTCGTGAAGCTCGCTGGCGACACGCTCGTCGTGCGCCACGCGGACTCGACCTATGCCTTCCCGCTCGTACAGCTGGATGAGCTGCGGCTGGTCCAGAAGTCCACGCGCCACATCACGCCCGAGCCTGGCCGTTACGGCGGCGTGTTGGGCGGTGCGGATGATGAAGTCCACCGGCTCACGCTCTTCACCCTCGCCGAGCGGCGCGACATCCTGCAACAGATCTTCAAGGACCACCCGCCGGGGAAGGGACCTTGACCGCCTGAGCCCGCGTCGGTGGGACCGCCGCATTCTGCTGGTCGACGCGGACGCGTTCTACGTCGCCGTGGCGCGGCTCGTGGACCCGGACGGGGTGGGGAAAGCGCCGCTCGTGATCGTGGGCGGCTCGGCCGAGCGCCGCGGTGTCGTGACGTCGGCCTCCTACGAAGCGCGCGCATACGGCGTGCACTCCGCGATGCCGATGGCGCGCGCCATACGGCTGTGCCCGGGCGCCACCGTGGTGCCCGTGCCGTGGGAAGCGTGCGCCCGGAAGAGCCGCGAGATCCGGGACGTCCTGCGGCGGTTCACGCCGGCGGTGGAGCAGGCGTCGAGCGACGAGTTCTACATCGACCTGACCGGCACCGACGAGCTGTACCGGGGCGAGCCGCTCGCGACGACGGCGCGGCGCATTCGCGAAGCGGTGGCGCGCGAGACGGCGCTCACCGTCTCAATCGGCGGCGGGACTTCGAAACTGATCGCGAAGCTCGCCGCGGGTGTGGCGAAGCCGCGGCCCGGCACGCCGGCGGACGGCGTGCTCGTCGTCGCCCCGAGTGCCGAGCTCGAGTTCATGCGGCAGTTCGCCCTCGCGGACATTCCGTTTGTCGGGCCCAGGTTCCAGGAGCGGGTCGGGAAGCTGGGCCTCCGCACGGTGGTCGACGTGCTTCGGTACGAGCGCGCGACGCTGGTCGGCTGGCTGGGGCAGCGCGAGGGGCGCTGGTTGCACGAGCGCGTGCGCGGCATCGACCACGCGCCGGTCGACCCCGCTCGCGAGCCCAGGTCGATCAGCCGGGACGAGACGTTCCCGCAGGACCTGGCGGACGACGCCGCGCTCGCCGCACGACTGCGGGCCCTGGCCGACCGTGCGGCCGCGGACCTGCGCGAGGTCGGGCTGCTGGCGCGGACCGTCACGGTGAAGCTGCGCGATGCCGACTTCACCACCCGGCAGGCGAGCCGCACCCTCTCCGACCCGGTGCACTCGGAGCGCGTGGTGTACGAGGTGGCGAGGGATCTGCTCCGGAAGCTGCGCGCGGCGCGGCGCATGCCGGCGCGGTTGCTGGGCGTCGCCGTGTCGCAGCTGGTGACGCCGGACGCGACGGCGCAGCTCTCCTTGCTCGCCGCGGTGCGGCCCCTCGAGACGGAGCGCGACCGCACCATCTCCCGCGTGATCGACGAGGTGCGGGAAAAATTCGGCCCCGACGCGCTCGGCCGCGGCCAGGCTCGCTAACGACTCTTCGTGACGTCCTCTTGGAACGGTTCTTCGGGACGCTTGTGCGTCGCACCTAGAGCGCGCCGACCGCTGTAGCCGCTTTCGCGACGTCGCGCGGCTTCACCCAGTAGATCGCGCCATAGCGGCTCATCCCGGCGCCGACGGCGCTCACCGCCGTGACGTTGATCTTCGCGTCGCCGAGCCGCCCCATGATGCTCGCGAGCGCACCGACTCGGTCATCGCCCTCCACGAGGAACGCCGTCTTCGGTTTCGAGAGCTTGATCTTCGCAGCCTTCGCGGCGGCTTCGAACGCGCCCGCGTCCGCTGGGACGAAATCCGCCTGCGACTTGCGAGCGCTTGGGAAGGCGTGGAACGCGAGCAGGTTGACGCCGGCGTTCCGCAAGGCCTGGAGCAGCCGGGCGCCCTCGCCTGGCTTGTCGGGCGCCGTCGTGTAGTAGTAGTTCACCTTCCGGATTGTGTCGGCCATATCGGCCTCCTCGCTGTGGTCGCCGGCATGACTATCGCTTCCCGTCCGGCTGTCCGCTAGACCGCCTGCGCGCGGCTCTTACCGCACGTAAAACGCGGTTCTGCCGAGCCGCCCTTGACGCTCGAACCACACCGTCACGGCGCCGCCACCCGCCGCCGCCGAGAAGGCGCGCCGTAAGTCGTCGGCGCTCCCGATCCGGGTGCGGTTGATCTGGAGCACGACGTCGCCGGAGCGAAGCCCCGTGGCCTGCTGCATCTCATCCGGGATATCGTAGATCAGCGCGCCGTGGTCGCTCTGGATGCTTCGCTCCGCCCGAATGGCATCGGTCAGCGTGACCACCTTCATGCCGCCGAGGATCGCCACCTTCTCGGCGAGCGTGGTGGGAAGGTCCGTGACGATGAGCCGCGCGCTCCGAGTCTGGCCGGTGTGGCGGTAGGAGATGGCGAGCGAGTCGCCGGGACCGGTGTCGAGCAGCACGGCTTCCCAGTCGAGGAATGTGCGCAGGGGATGTCCCCTCGCGGCCAGCAGCACGTCGCCTTCGGCGACACCGGCGCGGGCCGCCGGCCCGTTCGCCGCCACTTGCGTCACCCGCAGCCCGCCCACTCGCTTCCAACCGCGCAGGTCGTCCGCGCCCGCGACGTCGAGCCCCACCCACGCCCGGCGCACGGTCCCGAACCGCCGCAGCTCGTCCGCTACCCGCACGGCTCGCTCGATGGGGATCGCGAATCCCACCCCGACCGAGCCGCCGCTCGGCGTCAAGATGTTGCTGTTGACACCCACGACCTCGCCCAGCGCATTCGCGAGCGGTCCTCCGGAGTTTCCCGGATTGATTGCGGCGTCGGTCTGAATCATCCCCACGTAGATGCCCGATTGCCCCTCGGACGGGAGCAGGTTCCGCCCCACCGCGCTCACCACCCCCGCCGTGACCGTGGGCTCGGTGTTTCCAAGGAGGTAGGCGAATGGGTTACCCACCGCGACGACCCACTCTCCGATCTGGAGATCCGTGCTCTTGCCGAGCGGAGCCATGGGGAGGCTCCCCCCGTCGATCTTGAGGACCGCGATGTCGGTCAGAGGGTCCTCGCCCAGGACCTTCGCTGGGAAGTCGCGCCCGTCGCGGGTGGTCACGACGATCTGCTCCGCGCCTTGCGTCACGTGCTGGTTGGTGATCACGACACCATCGGAGGAAACGATGAACCCGGACCCGTACCCCTCGACGGTCTGCTCGTAGCCGCGCGGCATGAAGAACAGGTCGAACGGGTCGGCGGGCACGCGGCGCTCGCGCCGCAGCACGTTCACGCTCACGACAGCGGGCGCCACGCGGGCGGCGGCGGTGACGATCGCCGTCTGACGCGACCGTGCCACGTCCTGCGCTCGGGCCGCAGGACCGGTCGTGCCCAGCGCCGCCGCGATCGCGCCGACCAGGAGCCCCCGCATGAGACAGTATTCTATCACATGCGCCGCGGGGCCGGAGCGGGCGGGGAAACGCCGCGGTCAGGCTTCCGCGGGGCGCGGCGCCTGGCCCTTGCGCCACCGCCGCACCGCGAGCCAGCCGAGCGTTGCGACGGCGCCCAACGGCACGACGACTCCGAGCGCCCGGATGCACCAGGCTACCAGATCGACAAAGTTCCGCCACGCCTGCTTGAACGCCTCTGCCACGACGCTCGAGCCGGGATGCCCCACCACGGGAACCGGCTCGTGTACGCTGATCGTGAGCGTGCTCAGGGCGGCGTGCGCCTGGAGATAGCGGAGCCGCCCCTCATAGCGCTCGATCTCCTCGCGCACTCGGGCCAGCTCTTGCTCGACATCCAGCACGTCTTTGAGCTTTCCGGTACGTGTGGCGATCAGCTCGATCAGCCGGGTCTCGAGTCGCCTGGCGTTCGCCATGCGGGCTGTGGCGTCCGTGAACTCCTCGCCGACGTCCTCGGCGCTGACGTTCACCGACTCGAGCTCACCGATCGGTGCGAGCCCGCCCAGCGCTTCGTCGAAGCGGGCCGCCGGGATCTTCACCTCGAGTGTCGCCGAGCGGAGCTGGCCGCGGCCGGTTTGCATCGCCGTGTTCGCAAC
>Ga0209159_1000394_pt1 | contig 40437 bp, 31 predicted proteins | sample GraSoiAngelo_144_FD_185901 | JGI IMG/M metagenome (GOLD analysis project Ga0209159, IMG submission 185901) | Grasslands soil microbial communities from the Angelo Coastal Reserve, California, USA - 14_1009_02_40cm (SPAdes) (version 2) | ecosystem: Environmental > Terrestrial > Soil > Grasslands ...
CGTGGCCGCCGAGCCGGAGACGGTGGCCCCGGACACGGGCGCGGTCAGCGAAACCGTGGGCGGCGTGGTGTCCCCGGAGGGCGAATCGGGCCCGGGCCAGGTGTCGTTGCGGATCTGCACGGCCGCGAAATACCAGTAGAGGCCGGTATCGGCGGCTCCAAAATTGCCGTTATTGCCCATGCCGAAGTTGGTCAGGTTGTGGCCGCCGGCATGGGTGGCCACGCCCGGGTCCACGCAGAAGGTGAACCCGGCGGCGTAGTAGGACGCGAGCGTCCAGTCCTGGCGGCCGTTCCAGGTGCCCCCGGCCAGGTAGTCCTCCTGCAGAAAATCGGCGTCGGAAAGGATCAGGGCGCCCGCCGCGTTGTAGACACGGGGATGGACCTGAATATGGGTCGCGTCCACGTAATGGACGTAGTACTCGAACCGGTACCATTGTCCATTGGCGAGCTTCAGGGATGGCCCCCAGTGACTAATGGGATAGACAAAGCCGCAGCCGTACATGCTGACGACGAAGTTCCACCCCGACGCGCCGCTGTACTTGCGCATGTAGGTTAAGTTCGGGTACCCCCAGGTATCCGGGGTCACGATATGGTCGCCCGACCCCGACGTGTCATCGTTGCGCATGTAGTAGCGCACGTAGAAGTCGGTGGCCAGCGGGATGACATCGTTGATCTGGACGTTGGCGGCGTAGGTGGAGCCGCGCTGCTGCACGCGGAGGGCGTTATGGCCGTTCGGGCCCCCTGAGACGACCGAGATGAGCTGGACGCCGGTGCCGTTGTTGAATTCCCAGTAGTTGGGCCACCGTCCCCCGTCGGTCACGGCAGTCGTCGAGGTGCCGGCCGCAGTGTCCCAGTTGCTCTGGAAGAGCACGCCACCCGAGGCGGCGTTGGCGGGGATCAGCACACTGGGGATCGCGGCGAGAACGGCGAAGAGACGAAGCCGGCAGATGCGACTGACCAGCGAGCGATCGCCTGAAAACACCATGGCCCTCCGCTGTGCGGAAGACCCCGATGTTCTCGGGGAGCGTCGATCTCCCTTCCTTCGGTAGCCCGGCTGTCAAGCGCCTCGCTTGACCCGTGGCTTTGCGTCCCCGCCTCACGGCGGGTTTGCCCTTGTCGAGAAGGGGTCTTCCCTGTTGACGAGAGACTCGTGCACGGGGGGTGCCAGGCAGAGGTCCCCGCCGGTCAGGGCGCGTCAAATTCTGGAAATCGCGGGGGCTCGACCGGGCGTGTGAACGCGTCGGAGGGCTCGACCGGAACGGGCGGGTGACCTGGAGCGTCAGATTTGACAGCGACCGTGCCCAGTCTGACATCAAGAACGTAAGTTTCTCCGCCTCTTGCGCCTCTTGTCAGGGACCGCGAAGGGCTCAAATCTGGCGGAGTCGGACATGCAGGACCCGATGTTGCTATCGTCGTCGTAGACGTCGGCGTATCGACGACCGGGTCGATCGCGCACCGCGTGTCGTCCGCCGGGATGTCAGATGGCTTCAAGGCAGTAGATCCTCATATAGTGACCGGGCAGAGGGGCTTCGGGAGACGCGGCCTTGGTGATGAGGCGTGCTGTGCGAAATCCACTGCGCTCGAGCAGGGTCCGCACCTGTCTGGGGCGATAGAGGTTTTGTACCGGCTGTTGGGGGAGTATCCGCCGCTGGCGCGCCGCTCGGCCGCGCCGGGCTCTGTGCAGAAGCCACCGCGTGAGCATGAGCGGTCGAGGCTGCGGCCAGAGGAACTCCCGGGCCTTGAACGAACGGGTTCGCCTCCATCTCCGCGCCTCCATCTCCGAGATTTCACCCAGAGCCATTTGAGCATTCGCCGCAAGACGAACGAGGGCTTAACCCGATTCCGGAATAAGGTGGTAGGCTTCCGCGCCCCGGGGAATCAGGCGACTCCCCCATTCTTCGACCGGGAAATCCCCGGAGGATAGAAGCGTCAGCTTGGCATCGATCCCTCGCCCGGAGCCACCGTTCGGGGGCGCCCCGATCGGTGCTCCAATGATTTTCCTGCTCGATTTCGGGTACAGATCGGCTTGTCCCGCGCCCGCGCGCGGGTTACACGTCAGCTATGTACGTCACCTCAACGAGGTACTTCGATCGCCTCAACGCGGAGCAGCTTCGGGTCCTCGTCGTCGAGCCCAAAGAGCTCGTCGCCGCCCGCCTGAAGACGCAGCTCGAGCGGCTGGGTCACCTCGTGCTCGGACCGGCCAAGGACGGACAGGAGGCGGTCGCGGTTGCCCAGAGGCTCCATCCGAGCCTTGTGCTCATCGACAGCAAGCTTCCCGGGGGCGACGGCATCGAGACGGCGCGGGCGATCGTCGCCGAGCGGCCAGTCCCGGTGATCCTGGTCACCGACTACCCGGGCGCCGAGCTTGTCCGGCGGGCCAGAGAGGCCGGCGTCGTCGCGTACCTTTCACCCGTGGAGCGGAGACCCCTCCTCACGATCATCGAGGCCGCGCTGAAGCGCTTCGACGAGCTGCGCATCGTCCAACAGGAAGCGCGCGACGCGAGCGACGCGCTCCTGACGCGCAGGCTCGTGGACAACGCCAAGCGAGTGCTGGTCACGCGGCTCGGGATCTCCGACGCCGAGGCCTTCCAGCGCATCCTGGAGCGTAAGCTGAGCATGGGTCGGAGCCTTCGCGACACGGCGTGGACGATCATCGAGGCCGAGGGGGTGGTGACTCGGCACGACTTCGCGCTCTGCCTCAAGCTGATCTTCCAGATGGTGCGCCAGGACTGGAGGTCGGAGTCGACACGCCAGACCCGCTGACCCCCTCCACGACGGAGTTCTTTCCGACATTCGTGGTGAGCGTCTTCGCCGTGAGGGGGGGCTCGACACACAGCCCGGGGCGGATGCTCCTGATCGTCCGCCGCCCGTACGCCCACCTCGAGGATCGGCTCCGCAGGGCGTTCGAAGGACGTGAGGATGTCGTGGTCATCGCCGATCGGCGCCGCGGTCAGCGACGCATGAGCGACCGACTTGTCACGATGGATCGGCGGCGAGGCGACCGGCGGCTGCGCAAGGAAGAGCTCCTCGAGGTCGTGATCGAGGGCGATCCTCTCACCTTCTTTCGACAGTCCAACTGACGCTGGGGTGCCTCAGTCGATCTCCGCGTGCTCCGATGCCAGGAGATCGAACCACAGGCGGTCGTGGGGCTGGCCGTCGATGTAGTGGCACTGGCGCTGCCGACCGATGTACCGGAAGTTGAGCCGCTCGACCGTCCGGATCGACGGGTTCCCGTCGACGACCCAGGTGTTGATCGCGTGGAGGCCGAGCTCGCGGAAGCCCGGCGTCAGCATCTTCGACGCCGCCCGCGTCGCGTACCCCCGGGCGGCGAATGACTTGTCTCCGGCGACGGCCCAGAGCCGCGCCGTATGGAAGATCGGGTCGACGTCGTCCAGGGCGACCACGCCGATCGGCAGGTCGAACTCGTCGCTCGTGTAGACTCTGAGGATGGTCTGCTTCCGCTGCGTGAGGATCTTGAGCCACATCGGCGTCAGCGCCTGGGCGCCGTCGCCGAAGTCCAGCCACTGATAGTTCTCTTTCCGGGCCATCCACCCCGCCACGAGCTCGATGAGCTCGGGACGGTCGAGTGGCCGGAGACTCACGTCCTTCCGTTTCCTGCTCAGACTTCTCAAGGTCACGAAGAGCAGTAGACACGTCCGCGGCTCGAGACGGCAATCCTGATTGCTCTGGAAATCGAAAAGGGAGAACTACCGAGAGCCGTGAGGGAATGTCCTACGCTCTGTCAGTAATCTCCCGGGCAGCGCGGAGTCCCGAGTCCAGCGCCCCCTGCATCCATCCCGACCACGGGGACGTATGCTCCCCCGCGAAATGCACCCGGCCCTCTGGGCGGGCGAGATGTGGCAGCAGTGAGCGCATCTGGCCGGGTCGGAGATAGGCGAACGCGCCGCGTGCCCACGGGTCTTCGTCCCAACTCTTCGACACCCCACGCTCGAAGTCCGCACGGATGCCGGGGAAGATCCGCTCCACCTGCGAGAGGGCGAAGAGGATTCGCTCGCTCTCCGCCATCTGGGTCACGCGCTGGCCTTCCCTCCCAATCGCTTGCGCCTCGAGGATTCCGCGCGGACCGGGCTGGTTCGCGGTGTGCTCGAACACCCACTTGGTCGGCAGGTCGGTCGTCGCCGTGACGGTGAGGTTCTCCGCGGCCCAGGCCTTTCGCCTGAACTGCAGATACACACGGGCAACCGACGTGTACGGGAGCTGATCGACGGCCCGACCTTTTTGCGGTGAGAACGACGGCGAGACGTCGAGGTGCTTGAGGACGGAGCAGGGGAGCGTGCAGACGACGTGGTCCGCCGTCAGCCGCTGGAGGCGGCCGTCCTGCCTGAGGACGACACTCGCCGACGTCTCGCCGGGCTCGATGCGGACGACCGATGACTGGTAGCGAATCTGCGGCGCCAGCCGTGTCGCGAAGGCCTTCGGAAGAAGGTCGGTTCCGCCGCGGATCGCGAACCGGAGCGCCTCGGTTCGCCTCAGGGCGAGACGGCGGAGCATCAGGAGGGCGGAATAGCTGTCGATGCCATCACCGATAAAATCGAGGTAGCCGACGCCCAAGAGGGCCACCGCACCCGCCGAGGCGCCCCGTGAGCGAAGGAATTCGGAGGCGCTCATCCGGTCGAGCGCTTCGAATCGGGAATCCGACGGCCACCCCGGCGCCGTGACGTCGCCGAGGCCGTCCAGTCCCGCGCTGACATACTTCTCCCACATGCCCGCGAGTCCGAGCTTCGCTTCGTCGGGGGTGAGGTCGAACGGCCACTCGACATTCACGCCCCTCGTGGCGACGATGCGTCGCCCGCGGACGTAGAAGAGCCCTGTGGCGGCCGGAGGCGGGCTTGGCTCGACGGGCAGCCCGAAGAGGTTGGTGTACTTGAGGGTGAGGTGGTGGTTATTCGGAATGAACAGCGCGCCGGCCTCGGCGTGGAGGCCGTCCGAAAACGGCTCGCGGATCGTGTGGACCCTGCCGCCGGGTCGCGCGCGCGCCTCGAGGATCGCCACATCGTGCCCTGCCTGCGTGAGCTCGTAACCCGCGCCCAGCCCCGCCAGCCCCGCGCCGATGACGATGACCTTCTTGGGCGTGCGGGCTCGCGCGACGGGTGAGTCGGGCGTGGTCCGGGCATTCAGTGACGAGCAGGCCGAGAGGCTCGCTGCTGCGAGCGCGGCCTGCCCGAGGAACTCCCGGCGGTTCATGCGCTGGTGTCGCTCGATCAGCGTCTCCAGGCCGAGGTGACAGTGGCCCCCGGGGCGTTCGCGACGAACAGCCTGGGGGCACCCGCCAGACGCCAGCTACGAAGATCGGTGATCGAACACCACTCTCCTTCGAGCCGCTGAGTCGAAGCTACAACGCGGGGCACGAGCCACCGAAGACCCCCGTGGTCGAAGGGTTGGGCTTGTGGAGCTGGATGTTACCGCCCCCGCCGGCGCCCCCGCCCAGCGTGTGCGGGAAGGTCCCGTCGTCAGGAGTTGCATAGACGATGGCCCCAGAGGAATCCCTCAACTGGAGGTCGAACTCGTCATTGACTCCAGGCTCACCCGCATCTCTGGCGCGAACGACAAAGTGGACGTCACCGAACTGGTTCGTCCTCGCCTCGCCACAAATGAAGCGGGTGCCGAGTGGCTGGTGCGTCTTGCTGTCAGTTGTCGTGTCCCCTTCGGGGAAGTATGCGGTGATGCTGGTCCAGTGAACGTTGAGGCCAGTGCCGTGGTCGTGGTACTCGAGATGGCCCCAGTACTCCGGCGTCGTGACCCCCGAGCCGTGCTTGCATCCGCCTCCGACGCCGAAGGTCCCCTTGGCGCCGTTGTGGATGATCCACCCGCCGCCGGTCATGAAGTCGCACCCCTGCTCCGGCGGCGGCGGGGACACTTCGGCGTTGGCGAAGCCTCCGGCGAACAGCAAGACCGCTCCTGCGACTACGCTGATCACTCTATGCATCGTTCTTCCTCCCCTCTGATCGAGGCGATTCGTGTGCCATTTCTCAGGAAGGCCTTGGGCCCTCAGAAGGTCGTCGCCTGCGCCGCTTTCGCGTTCCCGCCGCTGGCACCGGCCGTCGCAGACGCGACGACCACGTCCGCGACCCCGTCGACGATCGCGTGAAGCGCGTTCACGACGGTGGTGCCATCCGCCGAGACGCGTTGCTCGTTGATCACCAGCACGCCGCCGGGGATGCCGATCGTCTGGTTCGGGTCCCCGGTCACCGGGACCGGCACCCCATTGATCGAGAGATTGTCGATGTTGGAGGTGCCGACGACGCCGCCCGCGAGCGTCATCGCCCGAGCCATGATGAAATCGGCGCCGATGCTGGTCCCGGCGACGCTCAATCTGAGAGCGGCAAGCGAGGCTTCGGAGTCGATCTCATCCGGGTAGCCGATCGTCACTGCATGAAGGACCTCGCCGGTGAGCAGGGAAGGGATGCTCCCCGTCACCTGCGACGCCTGCAGAGCGTCGCTCGTACCGGCGGCAAGAGTTCCGGTGTCGCTCAGCACGGTCGTCGTTGCGGGAACGATTCCAGGGGGAAGGATCCCGCCGAGTTGAGCTTCGCCGGCCGCTGGCCACACCAGGAGCGCCGCCACCATCGCGGCGAGTGCGAGGACACTCGAACTGTCAAAGCCTCTGTGACGCATGCTAACCTCCTGCGGTCCGTCGGTTCGCGCTCCACGGTCGCCCGTCCCATACGGGCTTCGGGGAGCGCGCAGTGTATTGCGGCGATTGCGCCGTGAATCGGTCCCCCTTTCAGTGACGCATCTCCACGGTACGGCGACGTCCGCGGAGAACAATCGGGCAAACCCAGAATTCGCGGCGGGATTTCCACGGGCCTCGAGGTGAGGACATTTACCGACGCGACGACCGGTCGATTTCCGGAACTGGAGCGCGCTGACGCCCGCGGGCCGACCGGCTTGTCGAAGGGGACGCGCGGGGCGTACCCTTTCCGGTGATGAGCGCGCCGACGGCAGACGTCGTGATCTGTGGGGCGGGGATCGCCGGCGTCGCCGCCGCGTACCACCTCGCGGTGCGGCGCGGCGTGACCGACGTCGTCCTGGTGGACGAACGCCCGCCGCTCTCCCTCACCAGCGACAAGTCGACCGAGTGCTACCGCAACTGGTGGCCGGGCCCCGGCGACGACATGGTGGCGCTGATGAACCGGTCCATCGACCTCCTCGAGGAGCTCGCGCGCGAGAGCGGCAACGCGTTCCGGATGAGTCGCCGCGGCTATCTCTTCGTCACCGCCGACGCCGAGCGTGTCCCGACCTTCGTTCGGGCGGCCGAAGAGGCGGCGGCGCGCGGCGTCGGCCCGGCCCGCATGCACGCGAGCCCCGGAAGCGACTACCGCCCCTCGCCCGCCGACGGCTTCGAAGACCAGCCGACGGGCACGGACGTCATCACGGATCGCACGCTCGTGCGCCGGCACTTTCCCTATCTCGCGGAGGACACGGTCGCCCTGCTGCACGCGCGCAGGTGCGGATGGTTCAGCGGCCAGCAGCTCGGCATGTACCTGCTCGAGCGCGCCCGCGAGAAGGGGGTGCGGCTCGTCGAGGGGCGCGTGGAGCGCGTGGAGGTCGCGGGCGGGCGCGTGCGTGGCGTCACGGCAGAGACGCGCGGCGGCGCGCGCACGTTCTCGACCCCGCGCTTCGTGAACGCGGCGGGCCCGTTCGTCCAGCGGGTCAGTCGGCTCATCGGCGTCGAGCTCCCGGTGTTCTGCGAGCGTCACGCGAAGGTCGCCTTCAACGACGTGCTCCGTGTGGTGCCGCGCGAGGCGCCGATGATGATCTGGACGGATCCCGTGCGGCTCGCGTGGTCGATGGAGGAGCGGGAAGAGCTGGCGCGGTCATCCGCCCATGCCCGGCTCCTCGAGGAATTTCCGGCGGGCGTGCACGGCCGGCCCGAGGGCGCCGGCGAGAGCCCCGTGGTGCTGCTGATCTGGACATACGACGTCGAGCCGGTCGAGCCGACGTTCCCGCTCGAGTTCGATCCTGCGTACGGGGAGATCGTCCTGCGTGGGATGTCGCGGATGCTCCCCGCGCTCGCCGCGTACCTCCCGCGGCTGCCCCGGCACGTCGTGGACGGCGGCTACTACACGAAGACGCGCGAGAACCGCGTCCTCGCGAGCCCGTTGCCCGTCGAGGGGGCGTACGTGCTCGGTGCCCTCTCGGGCTACGGACTCATGGCGTCGAACGGCGCGGCCGAGCTCCTGGCCGACTACATCGTGGGGCGCCCGTTGCCGCGCTATGCCCCGGCGTTCCGCCTCGACCGGTACGACGATCCTGCCTACCGCGCGCTGCTCGCGCGGTGGGGCGACTCCGGCCAGCTCTAACCTTCGACGACCTCAGACGAGCCGGTCGCGCAGTCGCGAGCTGATCGCATCCACCACCATCACCATCGCGACGGTCACGAGGAGGACGGTCGAGGCGGCGGGGTAGTCGATCATCCGGAGATAGGTCTGGAGGTAGAAGCCGATGCCGCCCGCGCCCACGAAGCCGAGCACGGTCGCCGCGCGGATGTTGGTCTCGAGGCGGTAGAGGACGTACGAGAGAAAGAGCGGGAGCACCTGTGGCAACACACCGTACCTCAATATTTGCAGGCGCGTGGCGCCCGTCGCCCTGATCGCGTCCACCGGGCCCGGCTCGATCCCCTCGATCGCCTCGGAGTAGAGCTTGGCGAGCGAGGTCGTCGTGTAGGCGACGACGGCGAGGACGCCGGGGAACGGCCCGAGCCCGACTGCGGCGACGAAGACGAGCGCGTAGACCAGGGTGTCGACGCTCCGAAAGAAGTTCAGCACCGCGCGGGCCGGGTAGAAGACCGCGCCGGGCGCGACGTTCCGCGCCGAGAGGAACCCGAGGGGGAGGGCCAGGGCCGCGGCCACCGCGGTCCCGAGCAGCGCGATCTCCACCGTCGTGAGGGCGCCGGCCAGCGCCGCGGGCAGGACGCGCGGGTCGGGCGGGATCGTGCGCCGCGCGAAGTCGAGGATCCACGGGAGCCCCTGGACCAGGCGCACCGGGTCGGCGCCCGTGTCCCAGACCAGCCACGCGAAGACCACCGCGCCGGCGAACACGGCGGCGCGTCTCATCCCGCCCCGCCGTCGCCGTAGATCACGTCGGTGACCGCGGGCGTGAGAGCCCGGGGAGAGCCGTCGAATACGAGCCGCCCCCGGCGGAAGCCGACGATGCGCGTAGCGTAGGCGAGCGCGGTCTCCAGCTGGTGCTGGCTCACCACGAGCGTCAGCCCGCGCTCGACGTTGATGGTCTTGAGGATGTCCATGATGCTGGACGTGAGCTGCGGGTCGAGGCTCGCCGTCGGCTCGTCGGCGAGGATGACCGCCGGCGCCTGGGCGAGGGCTCGCGCGATGGCGACGCGCTGCTGCTCGCCGCCCGAGAGCGTGTCGGCGCGACGGTCGGCGAGGTGCGCGAGCCCCACCTGCGCCAGGCACTCGAGCGCGAGCCGCTGCTCGCCCGCCGGGAAGCGGCCGACGAGGCTCGGCAGAGACGGCACGTAGCCGAGCCGTCCCGCGAGGACGTTGTCCAGCACCGACGCGCGGCGCACGAGGTTGAACTGCTGGAAGATCATCCCGATCTGGCGCCGGACCTGGCGCAGCTCGGCCGCACTCGCACCCGTCACGGCGCGACCGGCGACGCGGATGACACCTGTCGTCGGGTCGATCAGCCGGTTGATCGAGCGCAGGAACGTCGTCTTGCCCGCCCCGCTCCGGCCGAGGATGACGACGAACTCGCCCGCGCGGACGGCGAGATCGATGCCGTCGAGGGCCACCGTGTCGGGCGGGAGCACGACGGAGAGCCCCGCGACCTCGATCATCAATTCCATTCGGCGACAGGCTCGGCTCAGCGCGGGCGGACGCCGAGCAGGTCCATCGCCGCCCGCACGGGATCGTAGTCGTGGTCGTCGGCGGGCGCGAACCCGTCGATCTCGTAGAGCCGCTTGAGCAGGGGAGCGTAGGCGGGTCCGCGGATCTGGAGGAGGGCCGCGCGGACCCGGGCGAAGGTCGCCGGGTCGAGGCCGGCGCGGGCGGCGATCCCCGCTTCGGGGATCGGCTCCGTCTCCGCCACCCACGCGATCCGCTCGCGCTCGGCGGGGTCGGCGAGGTACTGCTCGCGCGCCAGGTCAAACGACGCGATCGCGTCCACGTGACCGTTCAGCAGCGCGCGCATCGACGCGTCGTGGGCGCCGGAGAAGACCACCTCGCGAAAGAAGGTCTTCGGGTCCGCCTTCTGCACGAGCCCCCGCTGCATCAGCAGCACCATCGGATAGATGTAGCCCGAGGAGCTGGCCGGATCCACGAACGCGATCGTCTTGCCCCGGAGGTCCTCGAGCCGCGTGAGACCGGAGTCGCGGCGCACGAAGAGGCGCGACGTGAACGAGCTCTTCCCGTGCCACAGGTTGCGCGCGACGATCGTGGCCTTGGCCTCGCGGTTGGCGAGGACGTACCCGACGGGGTGCACGAACGCGAGGTCCGCGGTCCGGTTGCGGAGCGCCTCGACGACCGCGGCGTAGTCCGACGCGACCGTCACCCGCACGGAGGCGCCGACGAGCCTCCCGAGCGCGCGACCGAACTCCTCGCCGGCCGCGAGGAGATCGGTCGGCTTCTGGGACGGGGTGAGGACCAGGTGGAGCGACGTCTCGGCCGCCCACGCCGCCGGTATCACGGCCAGCACGGCGAGTGCGAGCGCGACGACCAGCCGCGGAATCGGACGCATACGATCGCTCCGCCGCGCCTATCGGCCGACGCCCGCCGTCTCGTCCACGTGGGCGTCCTCTCGGAAGTGCGGCATGACCTCGCGGGCGAAGAGCTCCATCATCTCGAGCGTCCGTTCGTGGCTCCCGCCGTTCAGTCCCGAGCAGAGGATTCCGGCCCGGAGCTCGTCCGAGAAGACCCGAAGCTTGTCTCGAACGGTCGCGGGGCTGCCGTAGATCAGGTAGCCTTCCCGGTCGGCCTCCTCGAAGCCGAGCTCGCTCGGGAGCCTGGGCGGGCTCGCGAGCAGGCGCCGGAGCGAAGCCTCGGTCAGGTACCCGGGCGGGCGCCAGAAGGGCGGATGCATGCGGAGTCCCACGTTGAACACCCACATGACGTGCTGCTGCGCGAGCTCGCGCGCCTTCGCGTCGGTCTCCGCGACGGCAATCGGGACGTTGACGGTGAGCTGGTAGCGGCTCGCCGTGTAGCCGTAGCGCTCGCACGCCTCACGGTACTCGCCGTAGATCTGCGCGATCCGCTTGATGGGGGTGAAGACCATGAGGTAGGGGAAGCGCCGCTTCGCCGCCCACTCGACGGTCTCGCTCGAGCCCTGCGACGGGCACCAGACGGGCGGGTGCGGCTTCTGGAGCGGACGCGGCCAGGGGTTCACGTAGTGGTAGCGGTAGAACTTGCCGTCGAAAGGGAACGGCCCTGCCTCCGTCCACGCTCGCAGGATGAGCTCCGCCGCCTCGTAGAAGCGCTCCCGCGAGTGGGCCGGGTTCATGCCGGTGGAGAAGTATTCCGCGCTGATGCCCCGCACGAAGCCGGAGATCACCCGTCCGCCCGAGACGACGTCGAGCATGGCGATCTCCTCCGCGACGCGGAGGGGATTCTCCCGGAGGGGCAGCCCGTTGCCGAGGATCGCGATCTTCGCGCGCGAGGTGCGGCGCGCCAGCATCGCCGCCATCACGTTGGGGCTCGGCATCGTTCCGTAGCAGTTCTGATGGTGCTCGTTGACGCACACGCCGTCCCAGCCGAGCTTCTCCGCGTACTCGAGCTGGTCGAGGTACTGGTTGTAGAGTCGCTGCCCCACCGCCGGGTCGTAGTAGCGGTTCGACAGCGTCACCCACGACGAGGGCTCGGCGTGGTCCATCGGGTAGGGCATCAGGTGGAAGTAGTAGAACTTCACGCTCGACCCTCTGCGGAGCGGCAGAAGTCGATCACCGCCGCCGCGACCGCCGCCGGCTCCTCCAGGTGCGGCACGTGGCCGGAGTCCGCGAACACCCGCCGGCTCGCTTCCGGGATCTCCTTCGCCCAGGTCTCGCCGCACGGGCTCCACGGGGCGAGCCGGTCGTGGGCGCCCCAGCAGAGGAGCGTGGGGGCGACGATCCGGCCGAGCCGGCGGCGCAGCAGCGGGTCGTAGAGGTACGGGTTCCAGCTCACGCGTGCGAGCGCGGCGCCCTGGCGGTACTGGAGCGCCAGCGTGTCGACCGACTGGTCGGGCGGCGCCAGCGCGAGCGCCGCCATCGGGTCGTGGAAGACGGTCGCCACCACCTCGGGCACGTCCATGCCGAAGAGGAACGGGTAGATCCAGCCATCGACCTTGATGCCGACCGGGTCGATGAGGACGAGCGCCTGGAGCCGGTGCGACGCCATCGTCGCGAGCTCGGCGCCGATCCAGCCACCGAACGAGGCGCCCACGAGGCGCACGCGGTCGAGGCCGAGCGCGTCGAGCAGATCGAGGTAGTGGAACGCGAGGTCGGAGATGTGCTCGATCCACGGCGCGTCCGGGGAGCCCCCGTGGCCGGGATGGCTCGGGGCGTACACGGTGAAGGTCGTGGCGAGACGCTCCTGGAACGGAAGCCACCGTCCGGCGCCGCCGGCGCCGTGGAGGAAGAGCAGCGGGGGACCCGCGCCGGCGGTCAGGAGGTGGATCGGGGTCCCGCGGACCGAGAGCTCGCGGCGCTCGACCGTCATCAGCCGGTGAAGAGGCCGCCGTTCGGCGACAGCCACTGGCCCGTGAAGAACGAGCCGTCGTCGGACGCGAGGAACAGCGCGGTCGCCGCGACCTCACGCGGCTCGCCCCAGCGTCCGAGCGGCGTCCGGGAGAGGGCCGCCGCGCGCATGAGCGGCGACATCGGCTGGGTCATGGGCGTGTCGATGAAGCCCGGAGCGATCGCGTTCACGCGGATGCCGCGCGAGGCGACCTCGCGCGCCACGGCGCGCGTGAAGGCGAGGATCCCGCCCTTCGCCGCGCTGTAGTGCGGCGCGGACTCGAGTCCCATGAGCGCCGCGACGCTCGACAGGTTGATGATTGCGCCGCGGTTCCGGCGGCTCATGAGCCGGAGCGCTTCGCGCGTGCAGAAGAACGTCCCGTCGAGGTGCACGGCGAGCATCCGCCGCCACGCGGCATCGCTCAGATTCTCGGTGACGTCCAGGTGGGTCTGGACGCCTTGCCCGCTCACGGCCTCCATGATCCGGGTCTCGAACTTCCGCCGCAGCCCCTCGCGGTCCTCGTCTGCGCCCACGGCGATGCCCGCGTTGTTCACGAGAATGTCGAGCCCGCCGAGCTCGCGCTCGACCGTCGTGAACATCGCCTTGACCTGGCCGCTGTCGGCGACATCGGCCTGGATCGCCCGACCGCGCGCCGGGTCGCTCAAGGCCTTCACCGTCCTCTCCGCTTCCTCGAGACGCGTGTCGTTGACGACGACCCGCGCCCCCTCCTCCGCGAAGGCGAGGCAGATGGCGCGGCCGATGCCCGAGCCGCCGCCCGTCACGAGGGCCACCCGGTCGTCGAGCTTCATGGCTTCGGCCTCCTCCCGGCGCGCCTCGAAATCCTGCCGAGGATAGGGGAAGGAGTCAGAACGGTCAAGGCACGTAGTAGGATGCGGCCGATGTCCAAACGAGGCCGAGGCGGACTCAAACGGCAGCCGCCGGTCCCAGGCGCGCGCCGTGACACACCCCACACTTCGAGATTCACCCTCCTGGCCTCGTCTCTCTCGACCTGGCCGAACGTCTCACCCCTAAATCTCAAGAAGCAGTGGCCCCATCTCGTGGTCGTGTTCGTCGCGCTGTTCAGCGTGTACGCCTACAGCGCGCCGCGCACCGTCACCCTCGAGGACGACGGCCTCTTCATCATGTCGTCCTACTTCCTGGGCATCGACCACCCGCCCGGCTATCCGCTGCTCACCCTGCTCGGCAAGCTCTTCACGCTGCTGCCGGTCGGATCCATCGCCTTGAGGGTCCACCTGCTGAGCGCCTTCTTCGGCGCGCTCACCTGTGTCGCGCTGTGGCTCGTCGTCCGCGCCCTATTTGCCGATGCCGTGAGCGCCTACACCGGCGCCGTGCTGTACGGGCTGTCGGCGACGTTCTGGTCTCAGGCCATCATCGCCGAGACGTACACGCTCAACACGTTCTTTTTCTTTTGCCTCTTCTACTTGGCGTTGGTGTTCCTCGCAACGAAGAACCTCCGGGTGCTCTACGTCTTTGCCGGAGTCTTCGGGCTGAGTCTCGCCAACCATTGGCCGTTGATGCTTCTCTCCACACCGTGCCTGGTCCTGCTCCTCCTGCCAGCGCGATGTGAGGTGCTTCGCGCGTCGCCGCGGATGCTCGGCATCGCGTTCGTCGTCTGTGTCCTCCCCTATCTCTGGATGGTCGTCCGCTCCAGGATGGATCCGGAGATCAACTTCTATGGCCCGATCTCGGACTTCGAAAGCCTCCTCTTCTTCGTCTCACGCCAAGGTTTTCGGAATGTCGACGTGAGCCAAAGCGCCGACATCGCCGACAAGCTCGACTATCAAGGCTTTCTCCTCATGGAGATGGTTCGCCAGTACACTCCGGTGGGCGCTGCGCTCGCGGGGTTCGGACTGGTTCAGCAATTCCGGCGATTGAACCTCTCGACCGCCTTCGCCCTACTTGCGGGCTGGCTCGGAAGCTCCCTGGTTCTTGGCGCGATGCTTGGCTTCGACTATGAGCCTCTGATGAAGGCGGCCATCCGCCGCTACCCGCTCATCCCGTACGGCATCCTGGCCGTCTGGCTCGTCCTGGCGCTGGATGCGCTGACGTCGAGAGTACGCCGCGCGGCAGCCGCGGTTCGGGTCGGCACGTTCGCAGCGCTCGCGGCCGTTGTGTTTCTCTCGCATCGCGATGTCAACGTCCGAAGGGACGACACGTGGGCTCGAGACTACGCGACCGCCGTCTTGGAGTCACTCGACAAGGGGGCGGTCCTATTCGTCCACGGGGACGACGACTCCTTTCCAATCGGATACATGAATAGGGTCGAGGGATTCCGCCCGGACGTGACCCTGTACAACGATGAGGGCCTCCTATTCCGAAATCGGTTGTTTCGCTTCGATGCGCCGGACAAAGGCAGGCAACTGAGTGCGTTCGTGCGCGGCTCCGAGCGCCGAATTTACTACGCCAGCGCCGGCCTTCCCCACGAGTTCTCGACGAAGGACGGCGGCCTGTACTGGGAAGTGCGCAAGGATATCCCGGGCCAGCGGATGGTCTTCGATCTCTCCGGCACGACTCGTGCGTTCATCGACCGAATGGAAACGATGACGTCCAATGATCCCTGGACGCTGCATCAGCGCGACACCTTGCGCCGTCGGGTCATGAGCGTCCTCGCGTACTTCAAGTATTACGAGCGTGAGGTGTTCCTGACAGGGGGCCTTTCGACGTACTACGATCGGCTGGCCCAGACTCCGCATGGAGCGCTCGGTAGACTCACCTGGTTCGTGCTCGACAAGGCCGACCCCGCCGAGTTCCTCGCCTGGGTCAACGAGACGACATCCCTCCTCGAAAAGACGGGCTCCAAGAGCGAGCGGGGTTGGCCCCCGTACATGAAGGGGCTGCTGCTGCTCCGACTTAAAGACGACGCGGCGGCGGTGGCCAGCCTTGAAGAAGCGGTGCGGATCTATCCCAATCACAAGAACCCGGCGGCGCTGGCGCTGCTCCAGTACCACTCGGAGCACGGAAACCGCATGGCGTTCCTCGACATCGGCAACCGCCTCTTCATCGGGCAATCGCTCGATCTCTCGACGACCGAGAAGCTCCGTCAGCTGGGCGCCCGGCTCGGTCTGTAATCTCGGATGGCCCTGGCACGAAGCGACGCTGACCTTCGGATGATCGTCGAGGCCGCCCTCGAGTCCTCGGATTACGATTGAGACGTTGAGCGGCGCTGGCTGGGCTATGCTGGCGACGACATGGATACCTCGATGGCGCGGGCGAGCGTCGCGCTGAACGGCGTGCGATATCGGTGGCCGTCGCGTCCGATCGTCGTGGTGTGCATCGACGGTGGCGATCCGGCGTACTTCGCGCGCGGCGTGCGCGACGGCGTCGTCCCCAACGTCGCGCGGTTCACGAAGGCCGGCTTCGCCGGGGTCGCCGACGGCGACGTCCCGAGCTTCACGTGCCCGAACAACATGTCGATCGCGACGGGCAGCCCCCCGGCGGTCCACGGCATCTCGGGCAACTTCTACCTCGATCGCGACACCGGCGCGGCGGTCGTGATGACGGGGCCCGAGCTCCTGCGCTCGCGCACCATCCTGGCCGAGTTCTCGCGCCACGGGGCCACGGTCGTCTCCATCACCGCCAAGGACAAGCTCCGGAAGCAGCTCGGCAAGGACATGGATCTCGCGGGCGGCAGCGTCAACTTCTCCTCAGAGTGCGCCGACCAGACGACGCTCGAGGAGCACGGCATCGAGAACGTGCTCGAGCTCGTCGGCATGGAGCTGCCCGACATCTACTCGCCCGAGCTCTCGCTGTTCGTGCTCGAGGCGGGAATCCGGCTCCTGGAGCGGGGCGGGCCGGACCTCCTCTACCTCTCGCTCACCGACTACATCCAGCACAAGTACGCGCCGGGCGAGCCCGAGGCCGACCGCTACTATCGAAACCTGGACGCGTGCTTCGGGCGGCTCGACGCGCTCGGCGCCGTGGTCGCGCTCACGGCCGACCACGGGATGCACGACAAGTCCAACCCCGACGGCTCGCCGCGGGTCATCTGGCTCCAGGACGTCCTCGACGCTCGGTTCGGCAAGGGCGCCTGCACCGTCATCTGCCCGATCACCGACCGGTTCGTCGCCCACCACGGCGCGCTCGGCGGCTTTGTCCGCGTCTACTGCCACGGGAGCCTCGACCCCGCCGATGTCATGAAGGTCGCCGCGCCGATCCCGGGGGTCGAGGCCGTGTGCGACCGGGCGACCACCGCACGGCGGTTCGATCTCCCGTTCGACCGCGAGGGTGACGTCGCGGTCATCAGCACGGCCGACACCTGCATCGGCGCGTCGGAGAAGGACCACGACCTGTCCGGCCTCCGGGGCCATCGCCTCCGGACGCACGGCGGCATCTCCGAGGCGAGGGTGCCGTTCATCCTGAACCGGCCGCTCCGTGCGGAGTACGCCGCGCGGGCGGTGGCCGGGCCGCTCCGAAGCTCGCAGATCTTCGACTTCGCCATCAACGGGGTCGAATGAGGCGGCAGCGGATCGATTACGCCTTCCGAAGGAGCTCCTCCGCGAGCCGCTTGACGTCGCCGGCCTCGACCTGGCCCTTGTGCGTCTTCATGATGTCGCCCACCAGGCGGCCGACCTGCTTGGGGTCGGTGATGGCGAGCGCGGTGATGCGGTCGCGTACGAGCGCGCGCAGCGCCGTCTCGTCGAGCCCACGGGGGAGGTAACGCTCGCAGAATTCCGTCTCGAAGCGGAGCTGCGCGATCTGGGCCCGACCGCGCTCGCCCGCCTTCTCGAACTCGGGGATCGCCTTCTGGAGCTGCTTGCGATAGGCGGCGATGACGTCGCGGACGAGGGCGTCGTCCACCTCGCCGGCGAAGCCCTTCGCCGTACGGCGCTCCTGGAGGCGGGTCTTGAGCATCCGCACCACGTCGGCGGTCCGTGTGTCCCGTGCCTTGATCGCCTGTCGGAGCCGCTCGTCGAGCTCCGCCTCGAGTCCCATCGGCGTCACTCGGGGGCGAGAAGCGCCGTCAGCTCGCGGACGTTCTTCAGCGTCTCGACGGCGTGAGCGGCCTCGACCACGCGCCGGGCCCGGGTAGGACCGAGCACGGGCGAGGCGAGCTCGAGGAACTTGGCCACGAGCTCCTCGGGCGGCACGGGGTTTTCGGCGTCGCCGCGCGGCACGGTCGTCGTCTCCTCGAGGATGCGTCCGTCGCGTAGCGCGACCTTCACTTGCGCCGTGGGGTAGTCGATCCGCCGCGGGGACATCTTGGGCTCCGTGAGAACCTCGATCCGGCGCGCGAGCTCGCGGATTCGTGGGTCGCCGAGCGCGGGAGGCTCGAAGGCCACGACGTCGGTCCGGCCGAGGACCAGCGCCGCGGCGACGGCGTAGGGAATGGAGAACTTGGCGGCGAGCGTGGTCCCGGGCTCGGCATTCGCCATCCGCGCGGCGAACGGGATCGTGGTGACCCGCAGGCGCACGACGTCGTCGGCGTCGAAGCGGTGGGCGCGACGGAGCGCCAGCACGGCCTCCAGGGCGAAGTGGTTGTACCGGCAGCACGCGTGCAGCTTGAAGTAGTTCTGCTCGATGCGGTAACGCTCGCCGAGCCCGTCCACGGCGCGCGCGGGGTCGAACCGGTCGCCCAGGATGGTGGCGTAGACATCCGACGGCGCGTCGTCGAGGCCGGTGAAGCCGCACCGCTGGAGGTCGACCGCGAGAATGCCCGCGAGCCCGGAGCGGCCCGGATAGAGATTGCGGATCGTGGCGCCCGCGAGGGCGGGCGTCCAGGAGTTCGCCGGGCTCATGGATGCCGCGAGGTTGATGACCTCGCGGATCGTCTGGGCACGGGCGTCGCCGAGTCTCGCCACGGCGACGGCCGTGGCGATCGTCCCCCAGGTGCCGTGGGAGTGCACGTTCGCACGCGGCGTCGTCGCCCCGCCGAGCCGCGAGCCGACCTCGTACCCCGCGACGAGGCTCTCGATCAGACGCGGCCCGTCGAGCGCCCGCTCTTCCGCGACGGCGAGGGCGCCGGGGATGACGTGGATCGCGGGGTGGCCACCGCCGAGACGATTGCCCTCGTCCACCTCGAGCGCGACGCCGGCGGTGGCATTCACGAGCGCCGCCCAGCCGGCGTCCGCCTTCGCACCGTGGCCGAGCAGCGTGGCGACGCCGTGGGGCGCGCGCGCGGCCGCAAGCCGCGCGAGGTGGCGGTTCTCGGGCAGCGCACTGCCGGCGACGATGGCGCCGAGCGTGTCGAGCAGGACGCGCTTGCCGGCCTCGACGGTGGATTCGGGAAGCGTGTCGACGCGCACCTCGGCCGCGACCTGGGCGAGTCGATCGAGGTAGTCGGTCATTGGAGCGAGGGCCGCGAGGCCGGAGCACTCCGTGGGTGGCGTGCCCTGGGCACAGCCTGGCTCCGTCCAACCAAGACCCGACCCGTCACCGGCGATCCGTCAGCGGACTGCGCCGCCGAGCGGCGGCCTCGGCCCCGCGCACGGGAGGTACCGGCCGTAGCCCGGCTTCTGCTCGAGCTCGCCCGTCGGGGTGAGCATCACCTCACCCCGCACCAGCGTCATCCACGCCCGGCCACGCACCTGCCAGCCCTCGTAGGGCGTGAAGCCGGCGATCCCGAGGTGGTGCGATTGTTCGATCGTCCACGCGGGATCCGGGTCCCAGAGCGTCAGATCGGCGTCGGCGCCCGGCCGGATCACGCCCTTCTTCGGGTAGAGGCCGAAGATGCGCGCCGGGTTCTCGGCGAGCACGCGCGCGAGCCACGTGAGGGGGAGCCCGCGCTTGACGACGCCCTCGCTGTACGCCAGCGGCACGAGCGTCTCGAGCGACGGCGCGCCGAAGGGGATCGGCTTGCCCTCGGGATCGACGAAGATGTTTTTCCTCCCCGGTTCCTTGGCCGCCGGGACGCGCGGCGCGTGATCGCTCGCTAGGGTGGCGATGTACCCCGCCGCCGAGCCCTCCCAGAGCGCCGCGCGGTCCGGACCGTCCGCCGGCCTGAGCGGCGGGCCGATCTTGGCGAAGGGGCCCCAGCGCTCCATCTCTTTGTCGGTCAGGAGGAGATACTGCGGACACGTCTCCGTCCACACCTTCTGGCCCTCGGCCTGCGCGCGCTTGATACGCTCGAGGCCCACCTTGGTCGAGAGGTGCACGACGTAGGCGGGGCACCCGGTGAGGCGCGCGATGAGGACGGCGCGGTTGATGGCCTCCTCCTCGGTCCAGTCGGGGCAGGTCGGCGGGAAGTCGGTCGGCGCCGTGCGTCCCTCGGCGATCGCCTTGTCCTCGAGGTAAGCGAGGACGTCGCCGTTCTCGCAGTGGAGCTGGCAGATGCCGCCCAGCGCGGCGAGGCGCTCCATGGTCTTGGCGATGAACTCGTCCGAGACCATGCGCTTGCCCCGCTTCTTGTAGGTCATGAAGAGCTTGAACGACGTGACGCCGAGACGGACCGCCTCCGGGATCCCCTCGAGGATGTGGGGCTCGTGGTTCAGGATGAAGTGGAAGCCGAAGTCGAGCACCGAGCGCGACTCGGCCTCCTCGCGGAGCCTCACGAGCGCCGTCGGCAGCGTCTCGCCCTCGTCCCCGACGACGAACGGCACGAGCGTGGTCAGCCCGGTCCGCGCCGCCGCGATGGGGGCCGTCGTCCAGTCGTCGTACTCGGGGCCGACGTGGAGGTGGCAGTCGATGAGCCCGGGGAGCACGTACTTCCCCGCGGCGTCGATCACGCGCGCTGCCGGCGGCAGCAGCGACTCGGGCCCGATCGCAACGATCGTGTCGCCCTTGATGGCGACGGCCGCCTCGAAGACGTCCGAGCCGGTGACGACCCGGCCGCCGCGGACGAGGACGTCGATCATTCTAGCGGGCGCCGCGAGGTCGGGACACGCCGTGGGTGGCCTGAGAAAGGCACGGCCCGGCTCCGTTCGACCACTACCCTTCGGGTCATCGGTAAGGCTCCTTCTCGGTCACGGGCTGGAGGAGGCGCCCGTAGTGCTGTGGCTGACGCCGGCCGAGGAAGTTCCAGCGCTTGCGGACCGGGAGCATCTGGTCGAGGTCGATCCGCGCCACCACCAGCTCGTCGCCGTTCGTCGCGGCGCGGGCGAGCACCTGGCCCAGCGGGCTGACGATCGCGCTCCCCGCGATCAGCTCCACGCCGTCCTCGACGCCCGCCTTGGCGACGCCGACCACGAAGCAGAGGTTCGCGTACGCGCCCGAACGGAGACAGAGCTCGTTGAGGTCGAGCGCGAGCGGCGAGCTTGGCGTGTTGTAGCCGACGAGAATGACCTCCGCGCCCTGGAGCGCGAGCGCGCGATAGCTCTCCGGGTAGCGGCGATCCTGGCAGATCGCGATCCCGACCCTGGCGCCGGCGGCGTCGAAGACCTTGTAGCCCGTGTCGCCGTGGGCGAAGTAGTAGGGCTCGAAGACCTGGGCGAAGCCGTCGGGGGCCTTCGTACCGGGGAGGTGGATCTTGCGGAACGTCCCGCAGAGTCGGCCGTCCCGATCGGTGAGGAGCGCCGTGTTGAAGTATTTCCCCCCCGCCTTCTCGCAGAAGCCCACATGCACCGCGATCCGCGCCTCGGCCGCGCGGCGCAGGAGTGGCTCGAGCGCCTTCGGCGGCACTTCGGTCTCGAAGAACTGGTCGAAGTCGGGGCGGATCTTCTTGGGGAAGTACGTCGTGAGCGCCATCTCGGGATAGGCGATCAGCACGACGCCTTCTCGGACCGCCTCGGCGAGCAGGCCCAGCATGCGCTCGACAATCTCCTCGCGGCTTGTGCCCTCGTTATTCGGGCCCATCTGGGCGGCGGCGACCTTTATACCGCGTACATCGCGCGGCATCGCGATTCACCTCCTTATGCTTGCGGGCCCGCGGGTGCGGGTCGCCGACACCGGTACGGCATTCCACTCCCGTGCCGCCCGACCCGACCTACACCGACGTAAACGTACATCAATCCGCACTTCCTGGCGAGGAACCAGTTGCAAGCGCGCTCGTCCCTCCGCGAGTCCGGGAAGCCTCGCGCGGGGGTTTGCCTCTCTTCGATTCGAGGGATTCACCCGATTTGCGTCTCCCGGTTCGGGGTCCACCTTAGTTGACAGAGCGGTGACGAAGACCGAAGCGGCAGCGCTCGTGTGGCTCCTGGCCTCGCTCGGCGGCGTGGCGCCGGCCCGCGCACAGGCGCCGCCGGAAGGCCCCACCATCGAAGGACCCAGCGTGAGCGCGCCGGCGTCCCCGGCCGTCTTCGACCAGGACGTCCGCTCCCTGCCTCCGCCCCCGGCGGACTCGCCGGCGGCGGTCGAGCGGCTCGGCGCTTACTCGCCCGGCGTGGCCGCCCCGCCGCGCCGCGATCCCCTCCTGCAGGACACCATGGCGGCCCCGCGTTCCCGCAGCCAGCTCGCGACACCGATTCTCACACCGCCGATCCTCAACTTCGACGGCGCACGGACGGGAGCGAATCCCCATGACCCGATCGGCGACGTCGGGTCGAGCCACTACGTCCAGATGATCAACTCCGTGTTCACGATCTACAGCAAGGCTGGCGCCGTGCTGGCAGGGCCGTCGGCGATCAACTCGCTCTGGACGTCGGCCGGCGTAACTACCGGCCCCTGCGCGACGCAGAACCTGGGCGACCCGGTTGTTCTCTATGACCCGCTGGCAGATCGCTGGCTGCTCAGCCAGCTCGCCAGCCCCTCGCACGTGTGCATCGCCGTCTCGCGCACCCCGGATCCCGTCACCGGGGGATATCACCTCTATGAATTCAACGTGGGCTCGTTCCCCGACTACTTCAAACTGGGCGTCTGGCCTGACGCCTACTACATGGCGGCGAACTTCGGCGGCGACGTGACGGCGGTGGCCTTCGACCGGGCCAACATGCTCAACGGCAACCCGGCCACCTTCGTCCAGTTCAACATCGCCGGGCTGCCCCGCCTGCCCGGCAACATGATGCTGCCCGGCGACCTCGATGGCACGACGCCCCCTCCCGTCGGCTCCCCGAACCCCTACTACCGCCAGGTCGACGGCGACAACTTCGGTGGCGCCGACCGCGTCGAGATCTGGGATTTCCACATCGACTGGGGCAACCCGTCCGCCTCACGCTTCAGCGGCCCCACCAACCTCCCGCTGGCGGCCTTCGACTCCGCCCTGTGCGGCTTCTTTAGCTTCGCCTGCATCCCCCAGCCCGGAACGTCGACGACGCTCGACCCTGTCAACGAGTGGCCGATGTGGCGGCTCCAGTACCGCAACTTCGGCAGCCACGAGACCCTGATCGGTAATTTCGTCGTCGACGTGGACGGCATGGACCATGCCGGCATCCGCTGGTTCGAGGTACGGCGCTCGGGCACTGGCCCGTGGGCGGTGTTTCAGCAGGGGACGTTCGGACCACAGGACCCGACCCTCACCACGTGGCAGCACCGCTGGATGGGCAGCATCGCGATGGACAAGGCCGGCAACATCGCGCTCGGCTACAACATCTCGAGCGCCGGGACCGTCTTCCCCTCGATCCGCTACACCGGACGACTCGCCACCGACCCCCTGGGCCTCATGCCTCAAGGCGAAGAGGTCCTCGTCAACGGCGGCAACTTTATCGGCAGTAGGCGCTGGGGCGACTACAGCTCGCTCAACGTGGACCCGGTGGACGACTGCACGTTCTGGTATACCGCCGACTACGTGACGGCGGGAGGGCTCCGCCAGACGCGCATCGGGACGTTCCGGTTCCCGTCGTGCATCGCCACGGACCTGGCGATCGCGATGGCCGACAGCCCCGACCCTGTCCTCGCCGGCGAAATGCTCTCCTACGAGATCACGGTCACCAACAACGGCTCGAACCCGGCGAACAACGCGGTGGTGGTCGACGTCCTCCCGACGGGGACAGCGTTCCTGACCAGCACTGTCCCGTGCGCCGCGCCGGAATCCTCGCCCAACACGCGCACCTGCACGCTGGGCACCCTGAGGCCGGGTGAGATGCGGACGTTCACCATCCAGGTGCGGGTCGACTCGGGTCTGGTCCTGGCCAGCGGCGCCGACGCCTTGAACAACACGGCGACCGTCTCGGCCGACGAGCCCGACCCCGACACGTCCAACAACAGAGCCTCGGCGTCGACGACCGTGAACGACCGCGCCGACCTCAGGCTGACCAAGGACTGCAAGCCCGACGAGCCGCTCCGGGCCGGCGGCACCGCGACCTGCCAGATCCTTGTCGACAGCCTGGGGCCGTCCGACGCTCGGAACGTGGTCGTGAAAGACGCCAACGTTGGTAATGGGCCCTTCACCATCACTTCGGCGACCTTCAGCCCGCCCGTCGACGGCGCCTGCGCGCTGGCCGACGGGACGATCACCTGCAACCTCGGCTCCGAGCCCGCCGGTGGCCGGACGACGATCCTCGTATCGCTCACCGCGACCGAGCAAGTGGAGATCAATGACACGGCCACGGTGACGAGCGACACGCCCGACGGGAACCCTGAAAACAACACCGCCAAAGACGCCGTCCGCTTCGTCGGCGCGGCCGACCTCGGTGTTGACATCACGGACACGCCTGACCCGGTCGTGGCGGGCACCAACCTGGCCTATCGCATAACGGTCTCGAACGCCGGACCGTCGACGGCGCCCAACGTGGTGGCCAGCGATGTGCTCCCCGAACAGGTCAGCGTCGTGAGCTTCACCCCGAGCCAGGGCTCCTGTAACGGCGGCGTGCCCGGTGACGCCCTACAGCCCTTGACCTGCAAGCTCGGCAGCCTGGCCCCTGGCGGAAGCGCCACGATCGACGTCGTGGTCAACGTCAACCCGACCACGCCCGACGGCACCATCCTCGCCGACGACGCTCTCGTCAGCAGCGACTTCGGTGACCCGAACAACGCCAACAATAAGGTCTCGGCGCTGACGACGGTGGAGGCCCGCGCCGACCTCGCCGTCACCAAGACCTCGGACGCCGCCAACTACAAGCCGTCGTCCGTGATCACGTACACCGTCGCTGTCGCGAACAACGGCCCCTCCGACGCTCGGCGCGTCGTCGTCACCGACCACCTCCCGACGACCCGGCAGACGACCTATGGATCGGACACGGGCGGCTGCACGCTGAGCGGTGACACCCTGACCTGCGACCTGGGCGACCTGCCGGCAGGCACCGGCAAGCGCTTCGACATCAGCATCACGGTCCAGGGGGCTCGCGGCGACGTCACTAACAGGGCTTCGGTAGGCAGCGCCACGGTGGATCCCAATGCCGCCAATAACACCGCGATCCAGACGGTGATCGTCCAGGGAGGCGGATGAGGGCGGATCAGCGGAGCAGCGCGCGGGCGATCACCATGCGGTGCACCTCGGAGGGGCCCTCGCCGATCCGACGCACGCGCGCCTCGCGATACCAGCGTTCCAGCGGGAACTCCTTGGCCACACCGTAGCCGCCGTGGATCTGGACGGCGCCGTCGATGACGCGGCCGAGGACCTCGCTCGAGTAGACCTTGGCGATCGAGGCCTCCACGCGCGCGTCCTCGCCGCGGTCGGCCTTCCACGCGCCGTCCCAGATGAGCCAGCGCGCCGCGCGCAGCTCCACCTCGGCGTCGGCGAGCATCCACTGGATCGCCTGGCGCTGGCTCAGCGGGACGCCGAACGTCGAGCGCTGCTTGGCGTAGGCGATCGCCATGCGGTGGGCGGCCGCAGCGACGCCGAGGTTGCACGCGGAGTACGGGAACCGGAGGCACGTGAGGAGGTCGAGACAGAGCTCGAGGCCGCGCCCCTGCTCGCCCAGGAGATTCTCCGCCGGGACGGTGCAGTCCTCGAGGACGACCTCGTTCGGAACGGCGACGGTGCGGATCGTCCGGATCGGGCGCGCCGTGAAGCCCGGCGTCCCCTTCTCGATGATGAAGCAGGAGATCCCCTCGCGGCCCTTCGCGCGATCGGTGCGGACGAAGACGACGCCCCACTCCGCCTCGTGGGCGTGGGAGATGAACATCTTCGTCCCGTTCAGCACCCAGTGGTCGCCGCGCTTCTCCCCGCGGCTCTGGATCGCGCCGGCGGGATCGGAGCCGCCGCTCGGCTCGGTGATCGCGAAGAAGGTGTGATACCCCTCGCGTAGCGCCGGCACCGCGTATCGCGCGATCTGTGCCTTCGTCCCGCCCCAGATCACGGGCGGTGGGTTGCGCCCGAAGACGCCACATCCGGGGTTGTAGAGGCCCATGCGGTGCTGGGACATTTCCTCGAGGAGCACGCACATGGCGAAGGTGCCGAGGCCGCCGCCGCCGTGCTCCTCGGGCGCGCCGAGACACCAGAGCCCGGCCGCCTTGGTCTTGGCCACGAGCCGGCGGTGATCCTCGTCGGGCAGCTCGGCCGCGTCGGGATCGATGCGTTGCTCGACGGGAATGATCTCGTCGCGGACGAAGCGCCGCACCTGCGCGCGTAGGGCCACGAGCTCTTCGGGGAGCCTGTAGCCGTCGAACGCGGTCATCGGGCCGACTCCATGGGCGCAGGATGCACGAGCCGCTTCCCTGAGTCGAGTGCCTTTCGTAACGTCCAGCGCACCTTGCACAGACTCACCTTTGGTGGGTATGCTCCCCGCCATGAACGGCCGGTCGGAGAAGGTGGGCTGAGGTGGCGCCGCGCGAGGTCCTGATCGTCGAGCACGACCCCAACATCCGCCTCCTCTTCCGCGAGCTCTTCCTCAGAGCTGGCTACACGTGCCTGCTGGCCGGCAACGGGGGCGAAGGGCTCGAGGTGTTCCGTGGGTCGCGACCGGCGCTGATCGTCACCGAGCTCAATATGCCGGTGATGCGTGGCGGTGAGCGCGTGGCCGGCGCGGGCATCGAGCTCCTCCAGCAGGTCCGCCAGGAGGACCCGGACGCGACCGTCATCGTCGTCGGCGGGATGGACGTGAAGAACCATATCGTGAGCCTGAAGCTCGGCGCGTACGCCCACCTGAGGAAGCCCGTCAACATGGACGAGCTGCTGATCGTCGTCGAGCGTGCGCTGGAGCGTCGCCAGCTCCTCATCGAGCGTCGTGAGTACCGCGAGCGCCTCGAGGAGATCCGCCGGAAGAGCGTGGAGCGCTCGGGACTGCACAATGATGCCGTGCCGACGATGGCGCAGCGCGAGGTCCTGATCGTCGAGCACGACCATCAGGCGCGCGAAGCCCTTCACCAGATCTTCGTCTCGGCCGGCTACCACTGTCTGCTCGCGAACGACGGCCGCGAGGGCGTGGAGGCGTTCAAGGCGGGCCGTCCGCCACTCGTGGTGACCGACCTCAAGATGCCGGGCATCACGGGTATCGAGCTCCTCCAGCAGGTGTGGGCGGTCGACGACGACGTCGCCGTGATCGTGCTGACCGGCGCCGCCGACGTGAAGACGGCGATCGCCAGCCTGAAGCTCGGCGCCCGCGACGTCATCATGAAGCCGGTCAACATGGACGAGCTCCTGATCGCCACCGAGCGCGCGCTGGAGCGTCGCCAGCTTCTCATCGAGCGTCGTGAGTACCACGAGCGCCTCGAGGAGATCCGCAGGAAGAGCGCTTAGTGCCTTCTGGGGGCCGGCGCTGCCATTGAGCCGGACTACGGTACGGCTCCGGTGTACAATCCTTCCGTCTGGCGCGCCGGCTCAGACGAGGGCCGGGGCTCACCAGCCCGCGTCTCCGGCGCTTCTTCCGCCATCTGGGACGTGCCGACTCCGTGCGGAAGACGTGGCAAGGAGACGCGCCATGGCACAGAAGCTCTTCATCGGCGGCCTTCCGTTCTCCGTGACCAGTGAGCGTCTGCGCGAGGTCTTCGCCGCCGCCGGCACCGTCGAGTCCGCAACGGTCGTGACCGACAGCGGGACCGGCCGGTCACGCGGCTTCGGCTTCGTCGAGATGGCCACGGTCGAGGAGGCGCAGGAAGCCGTATCGCGCTTCAACGGACGTGATCTCGACGGCCGCCAGATCAAGGTGGAGCTGGCCAAGTCTCCGGACCGCAGCGGCGGCGGCGGCGGGCGCCGTGAGGGTCCCGGCCGCGGACGGCCCCGCACCTCGCGCTGGTAGGCGACGTCTCGAACCCTACGCCCGGGAGACTTCTCATTCCGATTGTCGACGTCATACCACCTCTCCCCCGCTGATGTACGGCCGGACCCCCGCGGTCAGCGCAGCGCCGCGAGCGCCGCGCGCATGCGGTCCAGCCCCTCGGTCAGGATCGCGCGAGGACACCCGAAGTTGAGCCGGACGAAGCCCTGGCCACTCCGCCCGAAGGCGGTCCCGTCGTTCAGCGCCACGCGTGCCGTCTCGAGGAAAAAGGTGAACGGGTCGCCGCCGGGGATCGCGGCGTCGCGGCAGTCGAGCCAGGCGAGGTAGGTCGCGTCGGGCGGGGCGACGGCGACGCCGGCGAGGCGGCGTCGCACGTAGTCGACGAGGAAATCGCGGTTCGCCCCGAGGTAGCGTAGGAGCTCCTCGAGCCACGGCTCACCGTCACGGTACGCCGCGAGCGCCGCCGTGTAGCCCAGGACGTTCACGCCGTACACCAGGTCCGCCCTCGCCGCGGCGAAGCGCTCGCGGAGCGCGGCGTTCGGGATGACGGCGAGCCCGAACTTGAGCCCGGCGAGGTTCCAGGTCTTGCTCGGCGCCATGAGCGTGATCGTCCGCCCGGCGATCGCGGGATCGAGCGAGGCGATCGGCACGTGGCGGTGCGGGGGGAAGACGAGGTCCGAGTGGATCTCATCCGCGACGATCGCGAGCCCCCGGGTGAGGCAGAGCTCCGCCATGCGCCCGAGCTCCTCGCGACGCCACGCGCGCCCCACCGGATTGTGCGGGTTGCAGAGCAAGAGGACGCGCGTCCGGGGGGTGATCGCGCGCTCGAGCGCGTCGAAGTCGATTTCGTAGCGCCCGCTCGCGGACCGAGCGAGGTCGACCGCGTCCATCGTGATTCCGACGTTCCCCGGTACGCGGAGCAGTGGCGGATAGAGGGGGACCTTCAGGAGCACGCCGTCCCCGGCCGCGGTGAGCGCCCGGCAGGCGACGTTGAAGCCCGGGATGACGCCGGGGATCAGCACCACCGCGTCGGGCTCGACGCGCCAGCCGTAGAGCTTCTGGAGACGGTCGGCGAAGAGGTCGTGGAGCGGCGAGCGCTCGAGGGTGTACCCGTAGCCGAAGACGCCGTGCTCGACGCGCTCGCGCAGGGCGCGGATCACGGGCGCGGGCGACGCGAAGTCCATGTCGGCCACCCAGAGCGGGATCACGTCTTCGCCGTACTTCCGCCACTTCGAGCTCTCCGTGTGCCGCCGCTCGATCACCCGGTCGAAGTCGTAGGCCATGGCGCTTCACGGTATCATGCTCGGGCAGAAGGGGGTCCGGACATGCGAATCGGAATCGTCGGCGCGGGCGCGATCGGCAGCGTGGTGGGTGGGCTCTTGACGAAGGCGGGGCACGACGTGACGCTGATCGACCAGTGGCCGGAGCACGTCGAGGCCATGCGGAGGCACGGGCTGCGGCTCTCGGGGACGTGTGGCGAGCACGTCGTCAAGGTGACGGCGTGCCACCTCCACGAAGCGCAGGCGATCGAGGAGCCGTTCGACGCGGTGTTCGTGGCGGTGAAGTCGTACGACACGGAGTGGGCGACGGCGCTAGCGGTGCGGCATCTGCGGGAGCCGGCCGGGGTCGTGGTGGACTTCCAGAACGGGCTCAACGACGAGCGGGTGGCGGCGATCGCGGGGCGAGGGCGGACGCTCGGCTGTGTGATCACGATCGGGGCGGGCCTGTACGAGCCCGGGCACGCGATGCGCACCGACACGACGAAGGTCGGCTTCAAGGTCGGCGAGCTCGACGGGCAGGAGACCGCGCGAGCGCGCGAGCTCGCGGGTGTCCTGAACGACGTCGCCCCGGCCGACGTCACGACGAACCTCCGGGGAGAGCGCTGGTCGAAGCTCGCCGTGAACTGCATGGCGAACCCTCTCGCCGGCCTGTCCGGGCTGGGGTCGGCGGAGGTCCGGAGCGAGCCGGTCGCGCGTCGCATCGCGATCGCGATCGCCGCCGAGGTCGTCAGGGTCGGCCGCGCGTCGGGCTACGAGATCGAGCCGATCTACGGCATCACCGCACAGCGGTTCGTCGACGCGGTAGAGGGGCGCGGCCTCGCCGACGTCGAGCGCGACATGGCGGCCGGCGCCCGCCACCTCTCGGGTGGCCGGCCCTCGCTGCTCCAGGACGTGCTCCGCGGGCGGCGGACGGAGATCGATCACCTCAACGGCTCCGTCTGCGCCCAGGGCCGTCGCGTCGGCGTCCCCACGCCCGTCAACGACGCGGTCGTGAGGGCGATCCACGACCACGGCGTCGGCCGGCTCAAGCCCGACCCGAAACACCTCGAGGCCCTCGCGCGGATCCTGCCGCGCCCCTGACGGTCGAGGAGTCCGAGTTTCCGGAACGATCCGGAAGCTGAAGGATCTTGCCGACCGTTGTGCAAGAAGCTTCAGCATTGAGTTCTCGTCCGTCAGAGCCGGACGACTTCCCACGATCCCTGCGCGCGCCAATTCCCTGACGCCGAAAGGATTTCAAGAACGCAGGTCGATTTCCACGAGGTGGCACCCGTCTTGCGCGCCCGTTGCCAACCAGAACTAAAGGGAAGGTCGCACCAGCATCACGCGCGCCTTCTATCGAGGCGCGGCCAGTTTCAGAATTTCAGGTCTTTCCCAGCGGCCGTCGCCGGTACTTCCCGGTTTGCAGCGGCGGTCGCCGGCCGGTACGGTACGGCCTCACAGGCATTGGCAACGCGTCCCGCAGGCGGGACGAACGGAGGCGCGAGCGGCAGGGTTGCGAGGGTGTGAACCGAAACGACGTCGACACTGGGACTGTCCCAGAACCGAGGATGACGAGCCGCGCACCAGAAGCACCCACGCCGTTTGCTCCTCGACCCGCGAGCCAGGCGTCGCGGGTCGACACGAAGAGAACCCCGCCCTCGCGATCATCCTGCCGGAACTCGGTACGACCCGGCCACGTTCTACATTCCGACGTGTCGCATTCCGACGTACCGCAGCAAGGAGGGTCCAACCAATGATGCGTTGGATCATTGGGTCGAGCCTGAGGCTTGCTCTGCTCGCAGCTTTCACGGGCCTCGGGCTGTCTCCTGGCGTCGGTCTGGCGCAGGACAAGAAGGTCGAGGCCTTCGACCCGAAAAACTTCGACGGTCGCTCGACGAAGATTGACAACGAATGGTTCCCTCTGAAGCCGGGAACGCGGCTCGTCTATACGGGGACCACCATCGAGGACGACGGGAAGCCCATGCCTCGTCGCCTGGTGTCCATCGTCACCGACCTGACCAAGGTCATCGACGGCGTGCGGACGGTCGTTGTCTGGGATGTGGACTACAAAGACGGCCGGCTGGCGGAGACGGAGATCGCCTTCTTCGCACAGGACAACGACGGCAACGTCTGGCTCTTGGGTGAGTACCCCGAGGAATGGGAGGCCGGGAAGTTCGTGAAGGCGCCGGCCTGGCTCCACGGCCGTGAAGATGCGAGAGCGGGAATCGCCATGAAGGCCAAGCCAGTGGTTGGAGCGCCGAGCTACGCCCAGGGGTGGGGGCCCGCCGTGAAGTGGACGGACCGCGCGACGGTGGACCAGATGGGCCAGAAGACGTGTGTTCGCAACGGCTGCTACGACGACGTTCTGGTGATCGCCGAGACCAGCCGGGAGGAGCCGGACGCTCAGCAGCTCAAGTACTACGCCCGCGGCGTCGGCAATGTTCGGGTGGGCTGGCGAGGTAAGGGAGAAAAATTGAAGGAGACGCTGGAGCTGGTCGAGGTCGTACAGCTCGACCCAAAGGCTCTGGCGGAGGCCCGCGCGAAGGCGTCGGACCTGGACAAGCGGGCCTACAAGATCAGCAAGAAGGTGTACGCGAACACGCCACCGGCGGAGGCCGTGCAAGCGAAAGGGAATCAGCCATGATGCGTTGGATCATCGGCTCGAGCTTGAAGCTTCGACTCGTCGTGGCGACGGTCGCGGCGTTGCTGATGGTGTTCGGCTTCACGCAGCTCCGCAACATGCCGGTGGATGTCCTGCCCGAGTTCTCGCGGCCGCACGTGGAGATTCAGGTCGAGCTCCTCGGCCTTTCCGCCCAGGAAGTGGAGGCCTTGATCACCACCCCCATGGAAGCGGACCTGCTCAACGGGACCCCGTGGGTGAAGGAGCTCCGCTCCGTGTCCATCCCCGGGCTGGCGTCCATCGTTCTCGTCTTCGAGAAGGGGACCGACCTCATGCGCGCCCGGCAAGTGGCGCAGGAGCGTCTCAACGAGGTGTTCGCGCTCCCGAGAGTGGCGAAGCATTTCACCATGATCAATCCCGTCTCCTCGGCCGGCCGGGTCATGGCGATCGGGGTGACCTCGAACAAACTGTCCCTCGTCGACATGTCGGTGCTCGCTCGCTGGACGATCCAGCCTCGCTTGTTGGGTGTGCCCGGCGTGGCGAACGTGTCGATCTGGGGCCGGCGTGAGCGGCAGTTGCAGGTGCAGGTGGATCCGGAAAAGCTGCGAGATCACCGCGTGACGCTGATGCAAATCATCAAAACCGCTGGCAACGCCTTGTGGGCGTCGCCACTGAGCTTCTTGGAGGCCTCGACACCCGGCACCGGCGGGTGGGTCGAGACCCCGAATCAACGGCTCGGCGTTCGACATGTCCTGCCCATCACGACGGCGAAAGACCTGGCCAAGGTGCCGATCGACGACGCCGAATCGAAGCGCCTGGGAGACGTGGCCTCGGTGGTGGAAGACCATCAGCCACTCATCGGCGATGCCATCGTGAAGGACGCTCCCGCGCTCATGCTCGTGGTGGAGAAATTTCCCTGGGCGAATACGCAAGCGGTGACGAAGGGAGTCGAACACGCGCTGGCGGCGCTGCGGCCCGGTCTCTCCGGCCTGGAGATGGACTCCTCACTCTTCCGGCCGGCGACCTTCCTCGACCTGGCGGTCGGCAACCTCCGGAAGGCGCTGCTCACGGGTTCCGTCCTCGTGCTGGCGGCTCTCCTCGCCTTTCTTTTCAACTGGCGCACCGCGCTGATCAGCGCCGTGGCCATTCTCATGTCGATGACGGCGGCAGCCACCGTGCTCTACGTGCGTGGAGTGACGGTCAATCTGCTGATCATCGCGGGGCTGCTGGTCGCCCTCGCCGCCGTGATCGACGACGCCATCGTCGACACGGGAAACATCGTGCGGCGTCTCCGCCAGCATCGCAAGGAGGGGAGTGACGAACCGACGGCGAGAATCATCCTCGACGCTTCGCTCGAGATGCGCCGGCCCATCCTCTACGCGACGCTGATCATGGTCCTGGTGGTGGTGCCGGTCTTGTTCGTCGAGGGCGTGTCGGCCGCGTTTTGGCAGCCGTTCGCCGCGTCCTATATCTTGGCGTTGCTCGCCTCCATGGTGGTCGCACTGACCGTCACGCCCGCGCTGAGCCTGCTGTTCTTGCGCAGCGCGTCGCCCGAGAGCGCGGATTCTCCCCTCGCTGGGATGCTGCGGGGTCTCTACGGCGCGCTCTTTGGGTGGGCCGTGCGCACCCCGCGCCCGGCCTTCGTCGCTGTCTGCGCCGTCGTCGTCGCTGGCCTCCTGTCGGTGCCATTCCTCCGTCAGGAGTCACTGCTTCCGACCCTCAAGGAGACCGACCTGGTGGTTCGCTGGGAGGGCAGTTCCAGCGCTTCCCATCCGGCCATGAGTCGGATCACAACTCTGGTGAGTCGCGAGTTGCGGTCCGTTCCGGGCGTCCGCAACGTGAGCGCCAATATGGGGCGCGCCATCCTGTCGGACAAGCGGAAAAATATCAACGCCGGTGAGCTCTGGGTCAGCATCGATCCCAAGGCCGACTATGACGCCACCGTGGCCGCGGTGAAGGAAGTCGTCGCCGGCTATCCTGGTCTGTCGCCCGAGGTGCTGACCAATCTGCAGGCAAAACTCAGGCAGGAGCTGTCGGGGACCGGCGAATCCCTCGTCCTGCGCGTGTACGGCGAGGACATGACGATCATCCGCCGGAAGGCGGAGGAGGTGCAGAAGGTTCTCGCCGGGGTCGCGGGTGTCGTTGATGCAAGAGTCCAGTACCCAGAAGAAATGCCGACGTTGGAGATCGAAGTCAACCTCGACAGAGCCAGGGGCTATGGCCTCAAGCCTGGCGATGTCCGTCGGGCCGCCACCTCTCTGGTGTCGGGTCTCGAGGTCGGCAATCTGTTCGACGAACAGAAGGTGTTCGAGGTGGTGGTGTGGGGCACGCCCAACACACGCCGAAATCTGACCAGTATCCAGGAGCTGCTGATCGAGACACCCTCACGCGGTCACGTGCGCTTGAAGGAGGTGGCCGACGTGCGCATCGTGCCCACCGCCACCGAAATCCATCGAGATATGGCAGCGCGTCGCATCGATGTGACTGCCAGCGTGCGTGGACGCGATCTCGCTGCCGTCGCCGCCGACATCGAACGCGGCCTCAAGGGAATCGACTTCCCGCTCGAATATCGCGCGGAGCTGCTGGGGGAGTATGCGGAGCGGCTGGCTGCCCAAGAGCGCGTGCTGACGTTTGCGATCGCCGCTGCGATCGGGATTCTGCTCCTCCTGCAGGCGTTCTTCAGGAGCTGGCGCCTGGCGACGGTCGTCTTCGTGACCCTGCCGATGGCCCTGGTCGGCGGCGCGCTGGCGGTATTGTCGAGCGCCGGCGGCCTTCTCTCACTCGGGTCGATCGTGGGATTGATCACCGTGTTGGGAATTGCCGTGCGCAACGCGATGACGCTGGTCAGCCGCTATCGACAGCTCGAGCAGCGCGACGGCGCTCCAGTGAGGCCCGAGCTGGTCGAGCGCGGCACTCGAGAACGCTCTGGGCCCATCTTGATGACGGCCGTGACAACGGCGCTGGCCTTCTTGCCCTTGGCGCTGTTCGGCGACATTGCCGGTCTCGAGATCATGCACCCGATGGCTGTCGTGATTCTGGGCGGCCTGGTGACGACGACGCTCCTCAGCCTGGTCGGTGTCCCCGCCATGTACTTACTGTTCGGCGCTGTCCGTGAACCTGAGCTTGAAGATCTGTCGGCCGCCGTCGTCGGTGAAGAGGCGATGCGGGCGGCGGCGCGGTGAGCTGCACCTTCACGATGCGCGAGGTTAGGACGAACAGACCGACGAGAAATAGGAGCAAACCAAGAGGGGAGGACGCGATGCGGCACGGGAATCTCGTGATGGTCGGGGTACTGCTTGTTGCCGGGCTATCACTTTCGGCGTGCGAATACTCTCGGGCCTCAGCCAAGAGCCAGCTCGAGCATCCCGCCCAGGTGAAGCACATCGAAGGGACCGAGCACAGTGCCGTGATGTTGACCGAGAGGGCGATCCAACGGCTCGGTCTCAAAACGGATGAGGTTCGTGTGGAGAAGGTGACACGGAAGAACCAGCCGCTTGGTGAGCGGAAGGTCGTGCCCTATTCTGCCCTGATTTATGACCAGCATGGCCAAACCTGGGTCTATACGAGCCCCAGCGCCCGAACCTTCGTCCGGCACAAAGTCGAGGTCGACCATATCCAGGGTGACGTGGCGGTCCTGAAGGAGGGCCCACCCACGGGTACCGTCGTGGCGTCGGTCGGGGTGGCCGAGCTGTACGGCACCGAATTCAAGGTTGGACACTAACCTGCGATTGGAGCTGCTCCGATGATGCGTTGGATCGTTGGATCCAGCCTGAAGTTCCGCTTCCTGGTGATCGCCATCGCGGTGGTCATGATGTACTTCGGCGTCGTACAGCTTCAGCGCATGCCGGTGGACGTCTTCCCCGAGTTCGCGCCGCCCCTCGTCGAGATTCAGACGATCTGCCTCGGGCTCAGCGCGGTTGAAGTCGAAAGCCTGGTGACCGTTCCGATGGAGCAGGCGCTCGCCGGATTGCCGAGCCTCGACGTCCTGCGCTCCAAATCGGTTTCCCAGCTGTCGTCGGTCAAGTTGCTGTTCAAGCGTGGGACCGACCTGCTGCGGGCGCGGCAGATGGTGGAGGAGCGCATCGCGATGGTCACACCGACGATGCCGAGGTGGGCGGCGCCGCCGGTGGTATTGCCACCACTGTCCTCGACCAGCCGGATGATGAAGATCGGGATCTCGTCAAAGACCCGGTCCGTGATCGACCTGTCGATGATCACCTATTGGACCATCCGACAGCGCCTGCTGCGCGTACCCGGTGTGGCCAATGTCGCCATCTGGGGCGAGCGGCTGCAGATGCTGAACGTGAACGTCGTGCCGGACTTGTTGCAGAAGCACCGTGTCACCCTCGACGAGGTCATGACGACCACGGCGGACGCGCTGGACTCGGGCATGTTCACGTTTTCCCAGGGCCATCATATCGGTACGGGCGGGTGGATCGATACCCCCAATCAACGGCTCCAGGTCCGGCACGTCGCGCCCATCGTGTACAAGTATGACGAAGTCCGGCCGGACCCCTTGGCCAATGTGCCCCTCGCGGTGAGGGACGGCAAGCAACTGCTTCTGAAAGATGTGGCGAGGGTGGTGGTCGATCATCAACCGATGGTCGGGGACGCGATCATCAACGACGGTCCCGGCCTCCTCCTCATCGTCGAGAAATTCCCCTGGGCCAACACGCTGCAGGTGACGCGGGGCGTCGAAGCGGCCCTCGATACGCTCCGGCCGGGTCTTCCCGACGTGGAGATCGACTCCACAATCTTCCGGCCGGCGACCTTCATCGAGATGTCGCTCCACAATCTCACCATGGCGATGCTCATCGGCGCCGTTCTCCTGATTGTGGTGCTCGTCGCCTTTCTGTTCGAGTGGCGTGTCGCGACGATCAGCATCGTGGCGATGCCCTTGTCGCTGGTCGCAGCCGGGCTCGTGCTCTACTGGCGTGGGGCGACCATCAACGTGATGATCCTGGCGGGGTTCGTGATCGCCCTCGGGGCGATCGTCGACGACGCGATCATCGACATCGAAAACATCGTGCGGCGCCTCCGCGAGTACCGCAAGAGCGGCCGTCGTGACACGTCGCTGGCGAGGATCATTCTCGACGCCTCGCTCGAAGTGCGCAGTGCGATCGTCTACGCGACCCTGATCCAAGTGCTGGCCATTTTGCCGGTCTTTTTCCTGGAGGGACTGTCCGGCGCATTCTTTCAGCCCCTCGTGCTCTCGTACGCGCTGGCCATGCTGGCCTCCATGCTTGTCGCGCTGACCGTCACGCCGGCGATGGCCCTGATCCTCTTGCGCAATGTGCCGCTCGAGCGCCGCCAGTCCCCTCTGGTGCCGTGGCTTCAGCGTGGCTACGAGGCGATGCTTTCGCGGATCATCCGGACGCCGCGTCCCGCGTACATCACCGTGGGCGTCATTGCCGTGGCGGGCCTCGCGATCTGGCCGCTGCTCGGGCAGTCCCTGCTGCCGTCATTCAAGGAGCGGGACTTCCTGATGCACTGGCTGACCAAGCCCGGCACCTCCTGGCCGGAAATGAACCGGATCACCATTCAGGCGAGCAAGGAGCTGCGGTCCATTCCGGGCGTCCGCAACTTCGGTGCCCACATCGGACAGGCCCTGATCATGGACGAAGTGGTCGGCGTCAATTTCGGCGAGAATTGGATCAGCGTCGATCCCAAGGTCGACTATGACGAGACGGTCGCGAAGATCCAGGAGACGGTGGACGGCTATCCCGGCCTCTATCGCGACGTGCAGACCTATCTGAAGGAGCGAATCCGCGAGGTCCTGACCGGACACTCCGAAGCCATCGTCGTGCGCATCTATGGCGACGACGTGGACACCCTCCACCAGCTCGGGGCGAAGGTGAAGGAGGCGCTGACGGGAATCGCCGGCATCATCGATCTGCACGTGGAATTCCATGAGAACATTCCACAGATCGAGGTCCAGGTCGATCTCGACAAGGCGTTCACGTATGGCCTCAAGCCCGGCGACGTGCGGCGGGCGGCGACCACTCTGGTGGCCCACGAGGAAGCCGGCGACATTCACATCGCCAACCGGACGTACGACGTGACCGTGTGGAGCGTCCCCGAAGCGCGCTCCAGTCTGACGGGTATTCGCGAGTTGCCGATCGACCTCCCGCGCGGCGGTCACGTGCAGTTACAGCAGGTGGCCGACGTCAGCATCAGGCCGACGCCGAATGTCATCGAGCATGAAAATCTCCATCGACGCATCGGCGTCAAGGCCAACGTGCGTGGACGTGATCTCGGCTCCATCGTGGACGAGGTCGAGGATGCCCTCCACAAGGTCAAGTTCCCACTTGGATACTATCCGGAACTGGTCGGCGAGTACGCGGAGCGGCAAGCGGCCCAGAAGAACTTGCTCTACGTGTCGATCGTCGCCGCGATCGGGGTGTTCCTGCTCCTGCTGACCTCCTTCGGGAGCGCTCGTCTGGCGATCCTGTCCTTCTTGACCTTGCCCTCGGCGCTGGTGGGCGGCGTGCTGGCGGCCTACTTGGGTGACGGCGTGCTCTCGCTCGGTTCGCTCATTGGATTTCTCACGGTGTTGGGGATCGCGGCGCGCAACGGCATCTTGCTGATCGATCATTGTCAGCATCTCGAGCGGTACGAGGGCGAAACCTTTGGCCCGGGGCTCGTCCTGCGCGGGGCACGCGAGCGGATCTCGCCGATCTTGATGACCACGTTGGCGACCGCACTTGCCATCGTCCCCTTGGTGGTTGCCGGCAATCTTCCCGGCCACGAGATCGAGCACCCGATGGCCGTCGTCATTCTGGGCGGCCTGGTCACGTCGACGTTGCTCAACCTGTTCGTCGTGCCCTCCCTGTACTTGCGGTTCGGGAAGGCGCAGAGCAGCGCCGTGCTCTCGACGTAAGTGCGCGTTTCGGTTCGGCGGCTGTGGGGCTCGACGTGACACGACGAAGGGCGATGCTTGCCGTGGTCCCTCTCCTCTCGGGGTGGTATGGCCTGGCGCTGGGGGCCGACAAGGAATCCCCTTCGCCCGTGCCTTTTACCGTTGCGAGCGTCCGCCTCGAGCAGAACGCGACGGACAGAGATGCCGAGGTCGTGTTCGAGATCAAGGGCGGCGCGGAGGGACTGACCAAGCTGACGGTGATCTCTCCGGACGGGCGGACCGTCATCGAGTTCACGGCTCCCAACACGTCTGGATTGGCCGGGATCCAGCAGTTCCGGTTCGAAACTCCAGAGCATCGGGATGTCAAACGCCTGACCACGGCCTACCCGGAAGGAGTCTACAGCTTCGTCGGAGCGACCGCGGCCGGCGAGAAGCTCAACAACAAGTCCGCGTTGAGTCACAAGCTGCCCGCCACGGTCTCCTTTCTTCTGCCGGGGGCCGGCGCCCGGGGCGTGGGCGTCAGGAATTTGAAAGTCACCTGGACCCCGGTCAAGAATATCGCCGCCTACATCATAAAAATCGAGCAGCCGAAGGCGGGCGTCAACCTCACGTCGACCTTGCCGGAGGCCATGACCACGTTCGCCGTGCCCGACGGCTTTCTGCGTGCCGGGACGGAGTACCAGCTCGCTATCGGCACCGTGTCGCACGAGGGCAACATCTCGTTCGTGGAGACCACGTTTACGACCGCCGGGGAGGGAGTCAAGCCCTGACGGTCGCCGTCAGTCGGAGGCTGGAGGTGAGCATGAAGCTGCTGAGCGTCATGGCGTTCTCGATCGTGGCGTTTCTTCTGTGGCCATCGCTGAGCGATGCCGCCGAGGAGTACACCGGGACGCTTGAGAGCCGGCCGACGGCCAAGGCGGGTACCTGGGTCATCGGAGGGCGGAACGTCGAGGCGACGGATCGGACACAGCTCGAAGACGAATATGGTCCCATCAAGGTGGGTGGATGTGTCGTGGTCGAATACGTCGGAACACGCGTCGCGTTCATCAAGAGCGAAGAGGAGGTAAAATGCGCCAAATGAGCATGGATGGCTAGCGTCTCCCGGCGTCGGAGCAGTCATTGATCGCGCCGGCAACGCGCTGGCGGATCGCGTGCCTGGGAAACGCCGGGACGTTCCTCGCCCTCGCGTTTCTCGTCAGCTCGTGGGGTGTGCTTCCGGGGGAACGGTTGATCTATGAGACTATCGTCGACTGGACCTCGCCCACAGGGGTGACGATCTTCAAGACGATCAAGTATCTCGGCTCGTGGCAGTTTCTGCTCCCCGCGACCCTTCTTCTCCTCTGGCTTGCGCCGGCCGAGGAGCGCCGACGGTGGTGGCTCTGGGCGGGCGTGATGGTCCTGGCGCCGATCGTGGAGGGAGTCGGAAAGGAGATCGTCGGGCGGCCTCGACCGGTCGGACGTTCCTTTGGGTTCCCCAGCGGGCACGTGACCGCCGCCGCGACGTATTTTTCGCTGGTCGCCTACCTCATTGGCCATAGACTGAAGAATAGGGCGATCGTGCTGTGGATCGCGGTGTGGGCCCCCGTGGCCCTGGTGGGCATCGCACGAATCGTGCAGCGCGCGCATTGGCCCGCTGACCTTCTCGGGGGAGCCGCCCTGGGTCTTGCCTTCGCATCGGCGGCCTGCTGGTGGCACGAAGGAGCTAAAGCAATGAAGGACCGGAATATGACAGGGAGCGTGGTCGCGGCATCGATTTTCTGCGTTCTCGCCGGGTCACCTGCCTGGGCTCAACAAGCGACACCGGCCGAGGAACTCGAAGCTCTCAAACGCATGATGAAGGAGGTCATTTCGCAAAACGAGGAGCTTCAGAGACGGATTCGCGATCTGGAAGCAGCCATGGCGAAGCAAGAACAGGCGACCAAAGAAGCTGCCAAAGAGGCGGCCAAAGAACTGGCGCGAGAGGCACCCAAGGAGCCGGCCAAAGCGGCAGCCACAGAGCCGGCCAAGGCGGCAGCCGTAGACCCGGCCAAGGCGGCAGCGACCGAGCCTGCCAGGGCGAAAAAGGGGCCGCTGGAAAAGATTCAGCT